>Ga0255338_1000177_pt1 | contig 257859 bp, 247 predicted proteins | sample MeOH1_35cm_T4_19_FD_203715 | JGI IMG/M metagenome (GOLD analysis project Ga0255338, IMG submission 203715) | Sandy soil microbial communities from University of British Columbia, Vancouver, Canada - MeOH1_35cm_T4_195 | ecosystem: Engineered > Artificial ecosystem > Sand microcosm >... | reverse complement strand
CAGGAAAGCCTTTAAGGCCGTCCACACAAGCGATCAGGATATCTTTCACGCCGCGGGCCTTGAGGTCTGTCAACACTGCTTGCCAGAAATGAGCCCCTTCATTCTCGGACAACCAAATCCCGAGAATATCGGTCTGCCCTTGAAGATTTATGCCAAGGCAGGTGTACGCGGCCTTGGAAATGACCTTAGCATCGACACGGACCTTGTAGTGGATAGCATCCAGGAAGACGACGGGGTAGACGTCATCCAGGGGCCTTGCTTGCCACGTGGAAATGCCCTCTAGAACTTTGTCGGTAATTTTTGAAATGAGTGCCGCAGACACCTCTGTTCCATAGAACTCGGAAAGTTGGGCGCCAATGTCACGGGTCGACATCCCACGGGCGTACATGCTGGTCACACGAGCTTCCAGGTCGGGGTCAAAGCTTTGGTACTTCTGAATGAACTGTGGTTCGAAGGTGCCCTTGCGGTCGCGGGGAACATCAATGGCTACTTCGCCGGAAGAGGTTTTTAATGTTTTTTTCGAATAACCGTTGCGAGAGTTGTCCTGATCCTGACTTGTCTTCTGGTACGGTTCATAGCCAAGATGAGCTTCTTGCTCCGCTTTCAGGATGCGCTCCACAGTGCCCTTAATCATCTCCTGGATGACACCACTGGGGCCTGTGAGGTCCGAAAGGGACTTCACGTTTTTAAGCATTTCTTGAACTTTATTGAGATCAAATGTTTTGATTTCTGAATCCACTTTTTTCACCAGTCCTTCCTTGAACTAGATTCAATTTTAACCTTTGTCTGACTTACATAGCTGCACAGCTTTGAACATATTTTGAATACCTTTTCTGACATTTTGAGGAACTGTAAATTCTTTTATTTTTTCACCATCAAGTCGGACTTCACTTTTTTTAGCGGCAGCTATTAGCGCAAGCGTGGTAATTTCGTTTTTATCTGCAAAAACATCGTAACTTTCAGTCACTCCTCCGCCATGCATACTAATATCTTGCTTTGGATGCTCTGATAGAACGTACTCATGCGGATTTCCGTCATTCAACACTATCGCTCTCTTAAAAAATATCCAACTTTCCCCATGGTAATTAATTGTGAACCTCATAGAGCACCCCGGGATTCTATCTTTGTCAACTTCCCGCACTGAAAGATATGCACCTATGCCGGTCAGTGGCTCACCTCTTATAGTGCAAAATTTAGCTCTTTGAAATTTGTCGATATTGCAAGTAAGTGACTTTTCAATCGCTCTATAATCCTTTAACAGCCTGGCATATTCGACATTGTTGGTGACTGTTAAAGGAATTGAATTTGGGGGAGGCTCGGCAATAGTATTTTTTGACAAGTTCTTGTCGGAAGATGAATTTACTGCTATTACCCCAATTACAATCACAAACCCAATGAATCCTGCAAAAGTGATGAAAATCCATTTTAGTATTTTAATCATATTTTCCTTAGCTCTCCAATTGTTTCTAAATGCGTCAGTTTTGTTAAATTACTATCTTTGAATTCAATTGCTGAATGACTTAGATACTCTGATCCAAAACTTTATTCCACTCGTAGAAAACAATAGGCAAAAGATGCAAAATCCAATGATTGCATAAAGTGATGATTCATCCGTTATTCTAATAGTTAGAAAAAAAATACTGGCCATAGTAAATTGCCGATACTTACTGGGCAACCAATTGCCCTTCAACGCGATTGCGGCTTCAAGAGTCTCTATTTCCTGGACAGTGCCTTTGAACTCAGGTTTGTCGGTTAGGCCAGTCGCAATTAATGACGATTTAGCATTTAATAGATCTTGAATTGAATTCATCTGTCTTCGAATTGTTTCTTCAAAACGATGAGCGTTGAATCCTGAAATGATCACCAAAATAGTCAACACGATGTCATATTCTTGCACTTGGTTATTCTTTCATTCGCAGATTGAAAAGCATATCCTTTACGACATTCTTTTGTTTAAACAGCCTGTTTTTCACAAAAGCTATGCTTGCAGTGTTTGCAAACGATGGCCTTCGCGTTGACCAACTCGGCGCAATCTGGGCACCTTTTTTGATCCTCGTCTTGGGCCATTGCTGTCTTGCCTTCCTTTCCAATGAAATGGAAAAGAAAGAAACCAACTGCACAGAAAACAGCCATTCCTATACTCATTGTGCTACTAAGCGTCGCAATTATTCCACCGCCGATTGCAGTTCCAGCTGCGGCCGCAACAGAATCACCCTTGGCAGAGGTCGCAGCTACCGCTTTTGCGGTATATACTAGTCCGACAAAGAACATGAGAGTCCATTGAGATGCTCCAATTAGGAATGCACGGGACATTGGTTTAGCAAATCCTTTAGTTTTGGAGACTGTTAGATAATGTCCTCCAGCCCAACCTAAAACAAAGAGGAGAAAAGTCCAGCCGGGTGGCTTAGTTCCAGAAGATAGATCTATAAAAAGCATTCCTGCCATCATGTACAACATGAATCCAGACATGAATCCGCAAATTGTTCCGGCAATGTGTCTCATATTATCTCCTTATAAGGCGAGGGAATTTTAATTCAAAGTACGTATAAATCGGCATTAAACAAAATATCTTTAGCTGGATTGTTGAAAATAATCTTGGTGCATTTTGCTGAGTCTTGTTGGTTATAAAAGGAATGCTAATATTACCAACAATCCCAAGTCTGAGTACTAGTGATCGACATAGCAGGGATGTTATCCAGACGTGATACCCGTACTCCATGGCCAGCGGCCATAACCAACCAATCTAATTTTGAAGTAGGTAGTGCTCAGGAAGGTCTGTCCGGCCGAAGTACACGTAGGATCGAAAAACTTCCTATTTTGGCGACAAGAAGATGCCCAGCTGTAGCTCCTTTAGTTTGAAAGGAATTTAAATTCTTTTCTTAGGTGAAGTATTTGATTGAATAGGCAGCATTGCACCCACGACCGACTGAAAATACTGATTTCCCAGCTCTGTTAGGGGTAAGATTTGGCGCTGTGCAATTCCATCCCAAATAGTTCGTTTGATTACCTGCTTATCCGATACTGGAACCCCAGACGCCTGAACGAATTTAACGATCCAATCGCTGAATTTTGCCTTGTATCGTCGTCGTGTTACTCGGGCGCTTTCGAGACTTAAAGGGCGTCCGTAAACGCTAGATAAAATGTCTAAAACTGCACTAAGCTCCAAGACGTCTTCTAATTCAGATTCTTTAAAATCTAACTCCGTTGGACACAAATATGTGAAGCGTGTACCCAAACCGAGATTTTGTAATTCATTGAGAGTCTTTTTACCCTCAGCATCGCTATCTAAAACTACAAATATTTCTTGGTAAAAGTTTTTCTGTGATAAGTATAGAGATGGAACTTTTGAAGCCCCTGCGGCAAAAAATATGTCAAACTCATCAAATGATGCCTTTGGAGCAAAGTTCTTCATTGCGACTCGAAATGCAGTCTCGTCGTCAGGTCCTTCAAATATAATTGCTTTGAAATTTGATACTAGATTTTCTTGAAGTCTAATTCCTAAAGAATCCGCAACGGATGCTTTTGACTCAGCATTCTTGATTTCGCCACTTGAGACTATGAACACATTCTTCGGGGACCTAAAGTCAACAAAAACTGGCGAATGAGTCGTGGTTATGACTTGACTGTGCTCGGAAAGTCCGCGGAGTTTCTCTCTAAGGGTGTATAAAAAAGAAGAATTAAGATGAGCCTCGGGCTCTTCGATTAAAAGTATTTTTGATTTCTTTAGTTTTGGATTCTCCTGGTTATCCTTACTTACAATTTGAGTTAATTGTGCCAATACTAGGAGACTCTTTACTCCGTCACCTTTCAGCTCGATGGGCGTTTGAAAACCGTCGTCTAGTTTGATGCCTGAGACTTCAACGCTTCTGGATAGATTCACTTCCCAGTCAAACTCAACTCCTTTGACAAGGCTTATGTGACTTTTTATTACTCTTTCAACTTCGGTACTTACTTTTTTAAGTTCCGGTTCTATAGCTGTCTGGAGTTTCTTTCGCAGTCGACTAATCTTTTGACTTTTTTCCATTGTTGTGCTGACGGATTCATCAATCAAATATTGAACATTCGATTTCCATGATTCTTGATCTCGTATTGCTGGAACGACGATCAATTGAATTCTTGAGGCAACGAATTCCAATATTTGATTCAGAGGTCGATTTGGTTCAGGGGAATCCCCAGAAAGTCCATCAATATTAAAGATTAAGCGATCCTTTTTATGTGCCCACTTCAAACGGATTACCAATGTGCCCTTGGCTATTCTAACACCTTTTATTTCTTGAAGAAATTCCTTCTCATATTCATCAAGTTCAAAGATAGCGGTAAAAGTTGTGGGCCAGCGCCGCCCAGATACAATTTTTGCGGGATAATCGCGAACGGGATTGTATTCATTCCTAACAGTATTTCGTCGCCTTCTGGGCATCATAAATGAAGTAAGATGGCGCCGAGAAAGATGGTTGAAGAAAATTTCCATTGCATCGCAGACAGTTGTCTTTCCACCGTTATTTGGGCCCACCATTACTGTTAAATCCTTAGGCGAAATCCATGCTTGTTTTTCAAACGAACGAAATCGAAAAATTCCAAATTTTGATAATTTCATGACCCCTTATCGGCATAAATGAAATATATTTATACTTAGTGGAAAAATAAAAATGACGAATGATGGTTGCGGCTCATATTCAGTACTTCGGTCTGGATAAAAACTATACTATGAGGAGGCTGCCGGTGAGGTTGACCAGCCGGAAGTTTTGCCTACTTCGTATTAAAAACATATTTTCAAATGACTATTCAGAAATTACCTAACAGATAAAATGCTCATGTCGTGCCTCTTTATACTAACCCATATCTGAAAGTTACTTTTTAAGCAGAAGGCCTTGAAGCCGCCACGATCAAAGCTCTCAGGGCGCTTTTCCGCCCCATGACACTTCACTTCAAGAGTGATGTGTCAACTGCAGGTTTTTTCTTCCGTCGACGCTTTCTGACTTTGATGTTAATTTCCCGCCCTTATTAAATCCGGAGACGGTCATGAACTATCAAAGTAAGTGGGATAAAAAGCCCTGGGCTCCTAAAAAAATCATCTATGAGGCCACTGAGGAAAAACTCACGGCCGGGGCAGGGCTTGGCCCCTTGATTGATGCCTTTGTTGAAAGCAGTGAGTTTAAAGCCTTTAAAAAGTGTCTTCCCAAGCGCATTGGCAACTCCTCATACAGCAGTGAGCACTTGGCTTTGATTATCTTGGCGGGATTCTGGTACGGCGCCGACTGCCTGGAAGATCTTGAGGACTTTGAAGAGGATCCCGCCGTGGAAGACAAGCTCGGGGGCCTTGCCACCAGCAAAACCATTGCCAATTACCTGCGCAGTTTTTCCGCGGAAGACATCCAGGCTCTTCGTCAGTTTATGACCCATCAAGCCTTCCATTACCGTGAGAGGATTTCCGGGAAAGACTGCTCCATCACCTTTGATATTGATTCCACCTTCCATGAACAATCGGGTTCAAAAATGGAAGGACTTGCTATCAATCGCGATGGCAAGATATGACTGGATTCCTTGCTGACAATTGATGATCGCGGGTTTTGCTACGATATGGATCTTCGCTCAGGTTCAACCTTTAGCTCAGAGAATGCCGATGCCATGTTTTTACGAGTGCTTGGGGATATTCCCAACCGCACATCCGTTCAGCACTACTTCCGCGCAGATTCCGCTTTTGCCAGAGAGGACTTTATCAGAGCCGCGCAAAGCCGCAGCCTGAAAGGCACCATCACAGCTCATGGCAACTGCAAATGGGAAAATCATCTGGATGAAGTGTGTAACTGGCAGCCCTGGAATTACACGGACGAAGAGAAGACTCAGGCCGAAAAAAAAGGCAAATCCTTGCCAGACATTGTCGTTGGTTACTGGATGTATGAGCCCACGTGGGCCCCAGGAGTCCAGTATCCGATTGTGATTAAAAGGTCCCTAAAAAATGAAAGTGGTCAAACGTCACTCTTTGCCGAAGACCAGTACAAGTACTGGGGAGTTTTATCCCTGCGCGGGCTTTACCCGCAAACCCCGCAGGAGATTCTGGAGTTCCATCAAGGGCGCGGCAATATGGAGAACTTCATCCGCGGGGGGAGGATCAACTATGATCTGAAACACTTCCCCTGTCAGTCGCTGAGAGCGAACCACGCCTATGGTTTGCTGGCGCTGATAGCGCATAACTTCCTTCGCGCTATGGCCATCGTGATGAGGCCGGATAAACCTCACTTTGCAAAAAAACTCAGAAAGAGAATGATCCACATCCCGGGGCGTTTGGTTTCAGGAAGTGGGTACTTACGAATGAAAATCCCGACAAAGTTTTTCAAGGAGGTGATGGGGACACTGAAAAGGTGGTCGGAAACCTTTAAGCCGATCCCACATTTATCCACAGCTTGAGGTGTGGATAACAAAGAGTTCTCTGATAATTGAATAGTTCGTCTGCAGGAATGCTGTAGATAGGATTAGGAAATTGACGGAGGATTTGAACTTACGCGACCTAAAAAACTAGCGAACACACCGCGAAAGGGAGTGGTTTACCCAAGAAGCAACCCGCGTGGGCCTGACGATGAGCACCCCACCTGTAAGTTCACTCATCACTCGAGGCCGAGGGCCCTTTTAGGCATGGCTGTGCCTCCCGCTTGCCGCCGGCAAGCATGGGATCAAACTTTTGAAATTGAATTTTGCAAATAGCTCGATTGACGCGGATTTATTTTCGGATTCGGGTTGCTTGAGTTATCGAGTCACCAAAATCCGGTCAGTTAAGACGTTCTGTCTATAAGATTCAGCCAAATCTTCCAAGCTTACGATATCGATCTTAATCGGAAGGTCGCTATTTTCCATGTCTTCATTGATTTTTGCGATAAGACCGGAGGGAAGCGGTCCAGAGAGAGAATATAGAACATCGAGATCGGAAAACTGGCGATAGTCACCGCGAGCCCGGGAACCAAAAATCCACACTTGTGCGCCGTGCTTTTTGAGGGGGTCGATCAGATGCGTTTCAATGATACTCCAATGTGCCTCGGTCAGACCGAATTTCATAAAGAGTTCAGCTTTCCAAGGAGAACTACGGCCTCGGGATAAAAACGCTTTACAGTTTCAAATACTTTTTTTGCGATGAGTTCATTATAAGTATGAGAGGTGAGGTTGCGGTCTTCAATAAAGTCGAACCATAAGTTTGGATTTGCAATAAGGCCCTGGGCTGCGGCTTCTCTGATGACAGCCTTCGGGGCCACGGAAGCCGTTCCCATTTTTTTCTTCAGGACTTTCCAGGACAGTTCGAGGCAAAACTCAAATCGTTGTATTGATGCATCCCTGACGATATCAGAATAAGGAGACTCGAGAGCAATTCGTAAGGATTCGAGGGCTTTGCTAAGTTCTTGAGTGCTTACGGCCATAAAGTCTCCTTAAGAGTTTGAAGGAAAAACTAATAGAGAGTTACAGACTGGTCACTTGCAAGTTAGATTAGGATTTTATTTTTAGGAGATATTTAGCTGCATAAAAAAATTTGGCGTTCCCAAGGGGATTTGAACCCCTGTATCCTCCGTGAAAGGGAGGTGTCCTAGGCCCCTAGACGATGGGAACGTACCTGGAACTAACAAGAAAATGGTGGCTCGCGATGGATTCGAACCATCGACCCCTTCATTAAAAGTGAAGTGCTCTACCAGCTGAGCTAGCGAACCACGTGTGTAACAAGGATTGCTAATCTCTTAGAAAGAGCACTTTAAGTCAACCCGAAATATTGAAGAAAATTAAAATTTTTTACGAAAAATTCAAGCCCCTGGGACAAAGACAAAAAAATGCCCAATAACTCAGCTAAATATGCCTAATTATTGGGCTTTAAAGGGATCTTATTTAGAAACTACTTAGAAAAAAGAGGCTTCACCCACAAAGTTTGGTCCCGGCCAGGGCCAATCGAGATCACATCAATCGGAGTGCCCAATTGCGTGACGATGTAGTCGATGTAGTTGGTCGTGGCTCGTGGCAAGTCCTTCAGCGTGGTCAGCTTCGAGATGTCCTCTTTCCATCCGGGCAGATACTCAATCACCGGCTCCACCTTCTCAAGCTCATAGGAGTTCGGTGGAAGCTCGCTGATAGGCTCTCCGTTGAGTTTATAGCCCGTGCACACGCCCACCTTCTCGTGGCCCGAGAGAACGTCTAATTTCATCAGGGCGAGGTTCGTAATGCCATTCACGCGGATGGCGTACTTCAGTGCCACCAGGTCCAGCCAACCGCACCGGCGGGAACGCCCCGTGGTCGCGCCGAACTCGTTGCCATCCATCTGGATTTTTTTGCCGATCTCATCGGTCAGCTCCGTCGGGAAGGGGCCTGAACCCACGCGCGTGGTGTAGGCCTTAAAGACCCCGATCACTTTTTGGATGTGAGTGGGGCCGATGCCCGCGCCAATACAGGCTGAACCCGCCAGAGTCGAAGAGCTGGTCACGTAAGGATAAGTCCCGTGCAAGATGTCGAGCATCGTGCCCTGGGCGCCCTCAAAGAGAACCCGCTTGCCGGCCTTCAGGGCCTTGGCAATCACCGAGGAGGTGTCACGGCAGCGGTACGGCGCCAACTCCTGCGCTGCGGCCTCCAGTTCGGCCATCAATTCGTCGATATTGAAAGGCGTTCCTTTGTAGTAATTCTCAATCAGGAAATTTTTTTCGCGCAAAGCAAGTTCCAGTTTTTTCCGCAAAGAGGCGCGATCGTACAAATCCCCGATCAAAATCGCGCGGCGGGAGGCCCGGTCTTCGTAAGCAGGACCAATCCCGCGGCCGGTGGTGCCGATCTTGCCATCCAGAAGTTCGTCCTCGCGGGCGGCATCCAGGGATTTATGATAGGGCAGAATCGCCGTGGCCGAGTCTGAAATCAAAAGCTGTTTGGGATTTTGCAAATGACCATTGTCTTTGAGTTTTTTAATCTCCGTCAGAATGCCAAACACATCAATGACCACGCCGGAAGTGATCACGCAGGTGGTGTCGGGGTGAAGCACTCCGGAGGGCACTAAGTGCAAAACCGTCTTCACACCGTTGACCACGAGAGTATGTCCCGCGTTCGCGCCCCCTTGATAGCGCACGACAAAATCCGCATTTGCTGCAAAGACGTCGATCAGTTTACCTTTGCCCTCGTCGCCCCATTGGGCGCCAACTACAACTGTTCCAGACACTTGATACCTCTTCGGTTGTTATGGATTGGAAAAGATTCGCCTATGCCCGCCAGTCTGGCAAGCACTCTAAGTGTCAGATTTAAATGGTGTTGCACCATACCACGGAACTTGCGGTGGCAGGGTGTCTGAGGTCGACCCATCCAGGAAAAATCCGACCACTTTTTGGGCCGCTAGATTGGAAGCTTTATAAAAAGCGTCCTCGGTGGTGGCTCCAATGTGCGGCGTTAAAACAAGATTTGGATAAGTCAGAAGCTTCGAGGTCCTGGGAAGGGGCTCTTTTTCAAACACATCCAGGCCGACGGCGCGGATCCAGCCCTTTTCAATGGCCTCGCACAAATCCAGCTCATGAATCACCGAACCGCGGGACGTGTTAATCAGAATAATGCCCCGGTGCAGGTATTCAAATTGGGACCGGTTGAGCATCGAGTCCGTCTCGAGGGTTTTTGGCACGTGAAAACTCAAAACATCGGCGGTCTTCAGAACCTCTTCATAGCTAAGGCGGGCCACTTTGTATTTTTCAAAGTGCTCATCGTCCTGGTAAGGATCAAAGGCCACCACGTTCATGCCAAAGGCCTGGGCCAATTGGGCCACGCGCGTGCCGATGCGGCCCAAGCCGACAATGCCGTAGGTGCGGCCACTGAGCTCAAGGCCGATCAACTGCTCGCGGTTCCAATCCCCGGCCTTGACCTTGCGGTGAGCGGACAAAAGATGGCTTGAACATGCCAGCAGCAGAGCAAAGGTGAGCTGTGCGGCACTTTCGATATTGGCGGCCGGGGTGTGCATGACGGTGACGCCCCACTTTTGGGTCGCCTCAAGATCAATGTGATCAAAGCCGCTGGTGGCGGTGACGATGAGCTGCAGATTGCGGGCTTTTTTTAAAAGCTCCTCATCAATGCGGGTGCGGCTGCGGATGATGAGTGCATGGGCGCTCACCACGTGCTCCAGGGGCAAGTGGATCGGGGAGTCCGAACGAAGGACCTCAAACTGCGGCTGCTGCTGCAGGTACAAATAAACATCCTGAGCAAAGCGATCCGTAATCAGGATTTTTTTTCTCATGAATGCGTCTCCAGCCAGTCGCGAAGCTCGCCCGCGACCTCCTCGATTTTTTGCGTGGAGATGAAATTGGCGTCAAAGTGCTGCAAAGTCAGGCCCAGAGCACGGATGAGTTGGACCATTTCGTGGTCTTGGATGTAGCCCATGTGCCCGATGCGGATAATCTTTCCTTTGGCCTGATCCTGGCCTCCCATGATGGTGATATTGTATTTTTCCTCCAGATAAAGGCGGATCTTTTGCCCATCCATACCAGCGGGGACCGTGAGGGCCGTGACGGAATCGCTCGGCGCCTTCGCATAAAGGCCAAATCCCAGTTTCTGCGCAAACACGCGGGTGGCTTCGGCGCGACGATGATTGGCGGCAAAGAGACGCTCCAAGCCTTGCTCTGAAATCAGGGTCAAGACCACATCCAAAGCCCGCACCAGCGACACGGAGGAGCTAAAAAAAGTTTCGCCGCTGGCATTGGCTTTTTTCTCGCGGCGGATGTCGAAATAATAACGGGGGCAGGTGGCCTTATCAAAGAAGGCTTCGGCTTTTTTGGAGAAGGCCACAAAACTCAGACCCGTGGGCAGCATCAGGGCTTTTTGCGAGCCCGCCACAATGCCGTCTATTTTCCATAGATCCATCGGCAAGGGGAAGGCCCCCAAGGCGGTGATCGCATCCACTAAGAACAAAGTTTCGGGAAGGGGCGCGATCAAAGCCGCCAGTTCCTGAATGGGATGGGTGACGGCCGTGCTGGTCTCACAGGCCTGACAGAGCACGGCCCGGGTGTCCGGGTGTTGCGCCAGAAGCTTTTGAATATCGGAAACCTTCACGGCCTCCCCCCAGGGGACGCTGTGGGAGATCACCTGGGCGCCAAAGACCTCGGCCATTTGCGCCCAGCGCTCGCCGAATTTTCCTGAGACAATGGCAATGACCTTGTCGCCGGGACTTAACACATTCACCAGCAGGGACTCCATGCCGCCGCTTCCAGTGGAAGAGTGCATATAAACATTTTGCGTTGTTTGAAAAATCCCTTTGAGACCCTGCAGGACTCTCGCCAAAATTTTGTCGAATTCCGGAGTGCGATGATGAATCATGGGCAGCGCCAGTGCGCGCCGGACCTCGGGATGCAAACTCACCGGCCCCGGGGCCAGGAGGCTGTAGTCGTCGAAATTATTTCCGTTCAATTGGCGTGGGTGGTCAAGCGGGATCATTTTAGCTCTTTCGCTCATTTCTTCCTTGAAAGTTGGACCCTGGTATACTCAACTAATCCGGTGAAGACATCAAGATTTTTCGTATCCGTGACAGCGGCGTTCCCAGTAATTTTGACGGCATTTTTAGTAAGCAGTTTGAGTGGCTGTGCTTATCGTTTCGGCATGTCAAGTCGCAGCCTTCCTGGGGGATACAAATATCTTTCCATCCCGATTTTTAAAAACCGCTCCCAGGAGACGGGGATTGAAGTGGGCTTCACCAATGCTTTGATTCAGGAGTTCGAGCGCTCCCAAGTGGGCAAAGTCACCACCGAAAATTTGTCGGACGTGAAGGTGGTGGGCGTGGTTGAGTCGGTTCAATATCTGCCAGGGACCTCTCTGGTTTCTGGAAGTTCATCGGCTCCCTATTTGCCCGAAGGAACCGTGCTCGCCGCCGATTATCGCATTCTTGTCACCGTGACTGTGAGCATCCTCCGGCAAGCGGATCACACGCAAATTTGGACGGGCTCTTTCTCGGGCGAACGCACCTATGTCGCGCCTCAGGTCACGCTAGCCGGTGTCAATTCCGTGAATCCACTTTACAATCTTTCCGCGCGAAGGCAAAACATTGAGTCTGTTGCAAACGACATGATGGCAGAAGCCCATGATCGTATGACTGAAAATTTCTAACTCTCATAGGTTAACGGGGAACAGCGAGTGGCTTTGATCGATGCGCAAAAGTTTTATCGCGATCTGGAAAAGGGCGCATTTTCCCCCTTGTACTTTCTTTTCGGTGAAGAACCTTATCTCCTCAATCAAAGCATCGAGCGCTTCAAAATTTCTGTTCTGACCGAAGGCGCGATTGATTTTAATTATTCCCTCTTTTACGCCTCGGATGCGGAGATCTCGACCGTGCGGGACGCCGTGGAGACGCTGCCGATGATGGCGCCCAAGCGCCTGGTGATTTTAAAAGAGGCCCAGGCGTTGACCGACCGGGAGTGGGCGGAGCTGGAGGCTTTGATCACCTCCCCGGTGGAGAGCACGGTGTTTGTGATTTTGGCCTCGCGGGTGGATAAACGAAAAAAGCAGATCCGCCTTTTGCTGGAAGCCGCGGACTGTGTGGAGTTTAAAAAGCCCTTTGACAACCAGATCCCCGGATGGGTGAAGTACATCGCCGGGACCCTCGGTTTGGAAATCAGTGATGAAGCCATTTTGCTTTTAGCGAAATTGGTGGGCGGACACCTGACGGAGATTGAAGGGGAGCTAAAAAAACTTGCGGACTACTTGGGGACACGAAAGCGCATTGAGGTGAGCGATGTGGCCCAGGTGGTGTCCCGTTCTAAAGAAGAAAATGTTTTTGATTTCACTCGGGCGATCGGAGAGAACGACCGGGTGCGGGCCCTGGAGCATCTGGTTTATCTTCTGGATCAGGGGCAAAACGAGATGGGGATTGTTTCGTTATTGGCTCGCCATATTCGCCTGCTTTTGATGGTCAAGCGGGGGTTGGAGCAGGGGCTGACGGGGGCGAAGCTAGCCCATGCGGCCCAAGTGCCTCCTTATTTCCTGGATAACTATGTGATGCAAAGCCGACTTTGGTCGGTGAAAAAACTGGAATACACCCTGGTGGTGCTGGCCGAAACAGACAAGGCCCTGAAATCCTCGCCTTTGTCGTCTCATATTTGGCTCGAAAACCTGGTACTGAAAACCTGTGGGGTTCCTCCTCAGGTTTCAATTTAAATAAGGATCTTCAAAACCTTGGTCCGGGTTTAAGTCGGGTGTCAAAATTCCGATACGACCTGTATGGATCAGGATTCAGGCAAGCCCCAATTCCGGCGCAAGTTCCCGCGACGCACTCTCAAAAAGAAGGTCGGTGTCCTTTTTGACGGCCAATACTTTATCTGTGATTCCGGAGAAGTCGGCGAAGGGGGCATGTCGATCTTAAGTGAATTTGCCCTCACGGAGGGGCGGGAGCTGGTCTTGAGCTTTCAGATTCCCCGGGGCACCTTTGCCATCCTGAGGGGAACGGTCCGCTCGCTGAGTGTTAAAAATGGAATGGCCACCCACGGGATCGCGTTTGAACAGATTCCCTTGGCCTTTAAACGACAAATCCGAGCCTTTGTTTCGGCTCGGACCACCTTGTCTCAAATTTAGTGTCTCTTCGGTAATTACTTGCTCAGAAGGGCGTTTACACGCGCCGACAGGCGACCGATTTTGCGGGAGGCTGTGTTTTTCGCAAACACACCTTTTTGTGCGGCTTTCATCAATTTGCTAGTTAAAGTGCTTAACAAAGCAGGCAGCTCTGCAGTGTTTTTTGCTTCCAAAGCTTTTACAAGCTTCTTCTCTTCAGTGCGAACTGAGTTTTTACGTTTGCTATTAACAGCCGTTCTACGAGTAGATTGACGGGCTCTTTTTGCTGCAGACTTATGATTTGCCAAGGGATAACCTCCACACTAAGCTTTTTTAAACGAACACAGGTGATAACACATGGCTCCCCCCGTTTCAAGCACAGAAGTACCGAAAAAAGTGGTCCGGCAGGCTCTGAGCATGGCCTTTGGCACTTTTGCGAGCAGAATTCTGGGACTTTTAAGGGATATGGCCCTGGCGGCCCTCTTTTCCCGCACCGTGACGGATGCCTGGACGGCAGCCTTCCGCCTCCCCAATCTTTTCCGCAGGTTGTTCGGGGAGGGATCCCTGTCGGTGAGTTTTATTCCGGTTTATATGGAGGCGCGGGGGGAGTCCGAGGCCCGGGCTCAGGCGCTGGCCAACGGGTTCTACACTCTTTTGTTGGTGTTTTTGGCGGTTCTTACCGGTTTGGGGATTCTTGGCGTGGAACCGCTGATGCGCCTCCTGTTGTCCGCAGAGTATGGGGCGGACAAATTTGAGCTGACCCTGCGCTTGGCGCGGATCATGTTGGGTTTCGTCTTTTTCGTCACCACCTATGCTTATTTTATGGGGATTTTAAACGCCCTGGGAAAGTTCGCCCTCCCGGCTCTGGCGCCGACTCTTTTTAATGTCTCCATGATCGTGTCCACACTCTTGCCGGGAAGGCTCTTTTCGGGGGAGGGGGACGGGCTTGCCTGGGGGGTTCTTGTGGGGGGCGCCTTGCAAGCTCTGATCTTGGTGCCGCCTTTGGTGAGGCTGGGGGCCCTGCCCCGGCTGCGGTGGCAGGGGCTCAGTGGGGATATCCGCCACGTGCTTCGCAATCTGGGGCCGGGGCTTGTGGGCCTGGGGCTTTTGCAGTTCACGACCCTGGTCAATCTGAAGTATGCCAGCGGCCTTGGCGAGGGCGCGATTTCTTATATTTATTGGGCGGACCGCTTGCTGGAACTGCCCTTGTCCCTGATTTCCGTGAGTCTTGGGACCGCCCTGTTGCCGACCTTGTCCCTGCTCTGGAGCCAGGGGCAAAAGTTGCAAATGTCCAAAACCGCCGAGACGTATTTGCGTCTGAATCTTTTTATCGCCCTGCCGGCGGCCTTGGGTTTGTACTTTCTGGCTCTGCCTATTGTTGAAGTGCTCTTTATGCGCGGCCGTTTTACCGGAGTCGACGCCGAGGCCACGGCCGCCGTCCTGCGAATCTATGCCGTGCTTTTGCTGGCCTCCAGTGCGGTCCGGGTTTTGGTGCCGGCTTACTACGCGACAAAAAACACCTGGTTTCCCGCGCTGGCTTCGGGGGCCTCGCTGCTTTCGCATATTGGCTTGGCGCCTTCACTGATGCAGCTCTGGGGATTGGAAGGCTTGGTGGTCTCGGCCACGGTGAGCGCGACTTTAAATCTTGTTTTGCTTTTGGGATTTTATCCCCGCTGGATCGGGGAGTTTGATTATTCCCATCTTCTGAATCACGTGGGGAGATTCGTTTTTGCCGGCATGGGAATGGCGGTGGTTTTGCAGCTCTATGGCACTCTCACCGCACGTTTTGGTGGCGAGGGGATGGCCCGTGTTTTCTCTTTGGCCGTCACGATGCTTGCGGGCGCGGGATCTTATTTTGCCCTGAGCTTTCTTTTGCGGGTCGAAGAGTTGCAGCTTCTGAAAAAATCCTCGCCCGCCGCTGCCGCCGTCGAGCCAAGTCCCTGAGGCTTCCCGCGGAGTTCCCGCTTTCGATACACGACGTCATGGATTCTTTGACGAATTAGTATAAATGCTCTTTTTGGTTGGCAAAGGGCTCCAAGCATAAATAGAATTTTAGTTTGTGCTTGAGATGTCAACGAAAGGTTTTCTATGAATGTCCGAATTCCCTCAGAGCCCGTTTCAGTGAAAAACTTTGTGCGCGGCCAGTTTGTGAGTGCCACGGGGCCGGCTCTTCAGGTGCGGAGTCCCTACAACGGCCGGGTCATCGGAGAAATGAAGTGCACAACCCCCGCGGAAGTGGACGAGGCCGTGCGGGCCGCGCAGGAGGCGCAAGGGGCCTGGGCTCAGGTGCCGGTGAAGGAGCGCACCAAGATCCTGTTCCAGTTCCGTGAGATCCTGCTCAGGGACTTGGAAGCGATTTCCCACATGAAAAGCGCGGAGTCCGGAAAAACCCTCGCCGAAGGGCAGGCGGGGCTTTTAAAAGGCATTGAAGTCCTCGAGTTCGCGACCGCCTTACAGAACATGGACTTGGGTGGCAAAGCGGAAGTCTCCCGCGGCGTTTTTTGTGAATACCGCCGCGAGCCTTTGGGAGTCGTAGCCAATATCACACCGTTCAACTTTCCCGCCATGGTTCCGATGTGGACCATTCCCATCGCTCTGACTTTGGGGAACGCCTATATCTGGAAACCTTCGGAAAAAACTCCCCTGACCTCCCTGAAGATTGCCGCCGCTCTGAAAGAGGCCGGCCTTCCTGAGGGCTTGTTCCAAGTCCTGCAAGGGGGGCGGGAGACCGGAGAGGCCCTCATTGACCACGCGGACGTCAAAGCCATTGGTTTTGTGGGGTCGACGGCGGTGGCCAAAGCCGTTTACAAAAGAGGCACACAAAAAGGCAAAAGGGTGCTCGCTCTGGGCGGCGCTAAAAATCATATTGTGTTGTTGCCGGACGCGAACCTTGAACTCTCTGGGGCCGGTATCAGCGATTCCTTCACGGGCTGTGCGGGACAACGGTGCATGGCCGCCTCGGTGCTCTTGGCGGTCGGAGACGTGGACAAACACATCGAAAAGATCCTCGCCCGCGCCGGCTCTTTGGTTTTGGGCCGCGACATGGGGGCCATCATCTCCAAATCCCAGGTGGAATTTTTAAAAGAAGCCATTACACGGGCGGAAAAAGCCGGTGCCAAAGTTTTGCTCGACGGACGAAAAGCCAAAGCCCCGGCAGGCTATGAGGACGGAAACTGGATCGGGCCCACGATTTTAGACCACGTGGAGCCCGGCAGTGAGGCCGCGACCGTGGAACTCTTTGGCCCGGTCTTAAGCGTGATCCGTTGCAAAGACATCTCCCAGGCCATGGCCATTGAAAACAGTGTTGAGTACGGGAACGCCTGTTCCGTTTTCACCTCCAGCGGAAGTCTTGCTGAGAAAGTCATCCGCCGGGCTTGCGCGGGAATGGTGGGGGTGAACGTCGGCGTGCCGGTGCCGCGAGAGCCGTTTTCTTTCGGTGGCATCAATGCCTCCAAGTTCGGCCAGGGCGATATCACCGGGCATCATTCTTTGGATTTTTGGTCCAATGTCAAAAAAGTCACAGTGAAATGGGAAAAACAAGACGACACCACGTGGATGTCGTAAAAGAGGTTTTATCGTGAAAGAACTCAAAAGATCTTCGCATGTGATTCTCACCTCCCACTCCGCCCATGTCTTTAAAGACATGGTGCCGATTCAGTGGGGGGCCAAAACCCCCGCAGAAAGAGGACCCATCGTGGGCTCCCTGACGGACCCGAAAAAACGCAATGCCATCGGCACCCATAGCGGCAGTTATGCGGTTTACCGCGCGCTGTCCATCGCTCAGGGCAAATACTCCCCCCGCCACAAGCCGGATCTTCAGAACACGGAAAGCCCGGTGAAGGTGGGGCCTTTTCCTTCGTGGTTTGATCCCGAAAAGATCGTCTCCATCGATCCTTGGGGCTTGGATGTGCCGATTCATTTTAAAAAGTTTTATGAAGAGGGTTATGATGTGCGGCCCACCATCGCCGTGACCCAGGCCCACTTGCAGATCCCGGAAATCCAGGAGGCCATTGCCGCCGGGCGGCTGAAAGTGGACGGCAAGATCATCAAGGAAAACCACGATATCCGCGTGACCAAGGTGGCTCTGGAGCCGGTGTGGTATTTGCCGGGGATTGCCAAGCGCCTGGGGGTGGATGAAGGGGAGCTCAGAAAAATTCTTTTTCAGGAGACCGGGGGCATGTTTCCAGAACTGGTGACCCGCCCGGATCTGAAAGTCATGTTGCCTCCCATTGGCAGCACGACGGTTTATATTTTCGGGGACCTTCAGAACCTGTCCAACCCCGACGTGGAGCTCACCTGCCGCGTGCACGATGAGTGCAACGGGTCGGATGTTTTTGGTTCTGATATCTGCACCTGCCGTCCTTATTTGATCTATGGGATCGAAGATGCCGCGCGCACGGCGCAAAAGGGCGGCGTGGGCTTTATCGCTTACTACCGCAAAGAGGGCCGGGCGCTGGGAGAGGTGACCAAGTTTTTGGTTTACAATGCGCGAAAACGCCAGGTGGGGGGAGACTCCGCCGCCACTTACTTCCACCGCACGGAGTGTGTGGCCGGGGTGGAGGATGCGCGTTTTCAGGAACTGATGCCTGATATCTTGCATTTTTTCGGCATCACGAAAATCCACAATCTCCATTCGATGAGCAATATGAAATACGATGCCATCGTCAAAAGCGGCATCGAAGTGGTGAACCGCATCTCCATTCCGCCGGATTTGATCCCTGCAGACGCCCAGGTGGAAATCGAGGCCAAAAAAGCGGCGGGGTATTACAATCCCGGAGAGAAGAAGTCCAAAGATGATCTGCATAAAGTGAAGGGCAGGCCCATTGATGAATAAGACGGCTTACACGGAAAAGGATTTGGATTTTCTTTTATCCCCTTTGGCGGTCCGCGAGAGCGGTGAGCGCATTTTGGCCCTCACGCAAGAAGGGCAGACGCACTTCCGTTATCATCCCGAGAAATTGCCTGAGGTGGTGGAGTATGTCGTGGACGTGATCCGCGAGAATTATCCGGACTTCGAGATTCCTTTCCACTCCCGCTGGGGGCATTTCCGGGCCGGAGGGCGTGACCGGGTTCAGACCCTGGAGGCAAAAATGGCGGGCTGGGATCCGCTGGAAAAAGCCCGCGCCAAACTGGATTTGGTCATCACCTCGGTCCTCTTGGATGCCGGGGCGGGACCGCAGTGGGTTTTTGCTGAAAAAGGGACAGGGAAAAACTTCAACCGCTCTGAGGGACTTGGCGTGGCGAGTTTTTATCTTTTTATGGGAGGCTTTCTCTCGGAGGACCCGGCTCTGCCTTTTCGGGCGACGGCCGAGGGGCTTTGCCAACTCACTTTGGAGGAACTTGCTTTGGTCTTTCAGGTTCGCCGCGAGAATCCTCTGGTGGGGATCGAAGGGCGCCTGTCTTTGTTACACAATCTGGGGGAGACTTTGCAGAGAAAAAAAGATCTTTTCCCCGGAGGACGGCCCGGGGGCTTAGTGGATTATTTACGGCAAAGTTACGGTCACAAGGTCACGGGGCCTCAGCTTTTGCGCGCGGTATTGGACGGGTTGGGGGACATCTGGCCCGGCCGCCTGCGCCTGGGCGGGGTGAACCTGGGAGATATCTGGTCTTACTCCAAAGTCCCCGGGGGCCTTGCGGCTTTTCATAAGCTCTCCCAGTGGATGACGTACTCTTTGATGGAGCCATTGATGGAGGCGGGTTTTGAAGTCAGTGAAGTGGAGAAACTCACGGGCTTGGCGGAGTACCGCAATGGCGGTTTGCTTTTGGACCGTGGCTTGATTTCGTTGCGGGACCCGGGGCTTTTGTCCGTGGCTCACCGCCCGGATTCGGAGCTGGTGATCGAATGGCGGGGCCTCACTGTGGCCTTACTGGACCGGATTGGGGAGGGGGTGCGCCAGAAACTGCAAAGGACCTCCGCGGAATTTCCTCTGGCCAAGGTGCTGGAAGGGGGAACCTGGTGGGCCGGCAGAAAAGCGGCTAAAGCGCTTCGCGCCGATGGGGCTCCGCCCCTCAAGGTGGAGAGTGATGGAACGGTTTTTTAACGGAAAGGGACCTGTATGAGCAGCAATGTGAAAGTCATTTCGAACCCCTTATTAAGTCATAAACTGGGATACCTCCGCGATAAAAACACCCATTCCCAGGATTTTCGCGAGCTTGTCAAAGAAGTCTCGAAAATTTTGATTTACGAAGCCATGAAGGATTGGACCCAGGTTGAAAAGGTGAGGATTGAAACGCCCATCACCACCACGGTGGCGGACCGGATTGCCAATCCCCCGGTGGTGGTCTCGATCATGCGGGCGGGCAATGGCATGTTGGATGCCGCTCTTTCCATGCTTCCCTTTGCCAGCACCGGTTTCATTGGGATCTACCGGGACAAGTTTATTCATAATACGGTGGAGTATTACTTCAAGATGCCAAAGGACATTCAAGGGAAAGAGATCCTTCTGTGTGATCCCTTGATCGCCACGGCGGACACGATTATTGCCGCCGTGGACCGGCTTAAGAACTATGGCGTGGGCAAGGTCAAGGTCATCAGCATTTTGGTCAGCCGCAGGGGGCTAGAAAAAATGCAACATTTTCATCCCGACGTTGAGGTTTATACGGTAAATGTTGAAAATGAGGTCAATGAAATGGGATACCTGGTGCCCGGGCTGGGAGACGCCGGCGATCGATTATTCCAAACAAAATAGGTGAGGGCATGGCAAGACCGTATATCATTGGGGTCGCAGGAGGAAGCGGGTCCGGAAAAACCCACTTTGCAAAAGAGCTGCAGAAGAATCTCGGTGATGAGCATTGCATGATCCTCTATCAAGACAATTACTATATTGACCAATCCGCCCAGTTTGACGGGGACGGAGGAAAGGTCAATTTTGATCATCCCAACAGCCTCGATTTCCGTCTTCTGGCCGAGGGGCTTCGCACCCTGAAGGCCGGCAATCCCATTGAGATCCCTCTCTATGATTTTGTCACCCATTCCCGCCGCAAAGAAACCCTCGCGGCAAAGCCGAAAAAAGTGATTCTTGTGGATGGAATTCTGATTCTTCACTCGGAAGAGGTCCGGTTGGAGCTTGATGAAGCCGTGTTCTTTGATACACCGGAGCCTCTGCGTTTTCAGCGCCGTTTGGAGAGGGACGTCCATGAGCGGGGCCGCACTCCCGAGGGGGTGCGACGGCAGTTTGAGCTTCAAGTTCGTCCCATGCACAACCAGTTTGTGGAACCTTCAAAAAATCACGCCCAGACCCTTGTGAAAGACCTCGGTGAGTATGGAGCCACCTTGAGGGAGTTTGTGGCACGTTTAAAAGCGAAAGCATCCCTTTAAGATTTTAAGCAGGCTTCCTCTCTAGGGGCCTGCGCCGCAAAGAGAGGCGTATTTTACAAAGCGGCTCAGAAACGAGCAATCCCCGCGCTGTTCGCAGAGCGCGCGAAGACAACCATCATCCCACACCCCCCGGCAAGCGCGGGTGACTTGTTCAATTTCTGAGTCAAAGTCGCAGTGGTCATAAAAGCACCCCATCTGGACACAGGTGGAACTGGGATAATAGCAACCATTGTGGGGTGGGCGATCCTGGGAGTCCACGGGGGATGAGGGCGTGAATCGCAGCGGGGTACTCGCTAATGAAGTTGCAAAGGAGACCATCACTAAAAGAAAGCCTGCTTTGAATTTCATAGCGATTTCCCCCTTCAAAAATGAAGTTCGGGCTCACAGTTTCCAAGGAGTCCGACTGCTTGATTTAAAGGATTTCAAATTTTAAAAGACGAAGCAAGCCTTCCTCCTGGAAATTTCCGTCAACTGGTTTGACACTTCAGAAGTTGTTTCAAGTCCTCCTATAAGTGACAAGGAGATTTGAAGATTTATGGTATAAACGAAGGTTATGAAAGTGCCGCTCTATGTTCTTCTGATATTGCTGATTTCCTGGGGAGCCGGAGCCTTTTCCTCGCAAGAGTATGCACTGGAAGTGGCGCAAAAAGACGGGCCGCGCACTTTGCAATGGCTGACCCGCCTGAACGGGGCTTCGCAGCTGAGTCCGGTGGACCTCTTTGAACTCTACCGCTCAGCCTTGCCTGAATCCCAGGACAACCAGCAATTGGGGATTTCCATCAAAGGGTCTTTGGAACGGATGATTCTATTTCTGGAAGGGGCTGGTTATCTGCCCCGGGTCCAGGATGCAGCGGAAGAATTTCAGCACAAAAAACAAAGAGTCCTTGAGACCCTGCAAATGGCGAAAGACGGCTTGGACCGTTTTGAGTTCGGCGAAGATCCGCAGATCCTTTGGGAGTCCTGGCAGGGAGGGGCGGGGTTGAACTTTGCCCAGTTTACCAATGAATATCCTGAGGTCCTTGGTGAAATTCAAAGGCGTCTTGCCGAGCCTCCTCCGGCTTCGGAAGAAAAGCCGGCCCCCACTCCCAGCTTTGAGGAGCAGCGCTTTGAGGCTTATACGGAGTCCGCCCTGGCGGGCCAGGTGGCCGAGGAGTGTCAGGGGGCGGCCTTATGGCGCACGGATCTGGCCCCCTCCTGCAGCAGTGATGAGAGTCTGGACTGTGACCGCAGGTATGCGCGGGAGTGCAAAAGGCTACAATAAGAGTCGAAAATCCTCTAGCATTGAGTCTGGAGGTTCTTATGTCCCAAAATCCACTCTCGGGTATTGAAACACCCTTTTCAAAATTGATGGGGATCCGTTATCCCATCATTGCCGCTCCGATGTTTCTCGTCAGCAATGAGGACCTGGTGGTGGAGGCCAGCGAGGCCGGGGGGATTGGCACTTTCCCGAGTCTGAACTACCGGCCGCCGGAAAAGTTTCACGAAGCGTTGGTGAATATCAAAAAGCGCACCTCCAAACCTGTGGGCGTGAACATCATCGTGAATAAAAGCAACCCGCGGCAGGAGGGCGATTTGAAAATGGCTCTGGATGCAGGGGTTGAGTTGTTTATCACCTCTTTAGGAAGCCCCAAGAGAGTGATTGAAGAAGCCCATAAAAACGGCGCCAAGGTTTTTTGTGATGTGACTCAGTTGGAATTTGCAAAAAAGGTCCAGGATCTGGGAGCCGACGGCGTGATTGCGGTGGGAGCCGGGGCCGGGGGGCATGCGGGGCCGGTGTCGCCCTTGGTTTTGGTGCCTTGGCTGAAGACCGAGTTGCGCATTCCGATCATTGCCGCCGGGGGGATCTCCCATGGCTCCCAGATCGCCGCCTGTTTGGCCTTGGGGGCGGCGGGAGTGAGTGTCGGCACACGCTTTATCGCCTCGCGCGAGGCGGGGGTGGATGCGAGCTACAAGCAGGCCGTGATTGGGGCAACGCCCGAGGACATTGTGATGACCACGCGGGTGTCGGGCACGCCGGCGGCGGTGATTAACACCGAGTACGTTCAAAAGTTGGGAACGGATCTTCCGTGGCTTTTAAAGGCGTTAAAGAACAACCCGAAGACAAAAAAATACGTCGTGCCTTTGATTCATTTGATGGGAATGAAGTCCCTAGAGGAATCCGCCTTGAAACCCAGTTGGAAAACAGTCTGGAGCGCCGGCCAGTCCGTGGGACTGATTGATGACATCCTGAGTGTCACAGAGATTTATCAAAAACTGGTGCGGGAATATCAGGAGGCGAAAGTCGGCCTGCCTTGAGAGGCCCTCTTTTGTTGGCGAAGCTTTCTCTTAGGGGAATTTGCCCCTTATTCCGAACTGCAAATGGTTTCGTCCCAATCTTCCTCTTGACGGCCTTTTTAACTTCGTAAAATCCTCTCTGGCGAAGGGCTTCAAGGCCTTGTTGAAAAAAAGAATGAATCCGAGATCGCGTTGGGGCGATGGGTTTTTGATCTTTATAAAGCAAATTGAGTCTCCGCTTCCTCACTTAGAAAAAGAAGGCCGCCAAGACATGGAGGACTAAGCCTCAAAGGTCTCTTCAATTCGCCCCCATACGCGGATTCTTTACTTGGGGTGGGAATGCAAGTGTGTCAGGGGCTGCCTCGGACTTAGTTAAATGGAAGCCTGAGGGATCATCTTTAGAAAGAAAAAAATCAGAGGTCGCTATCCGCCATGGTCGCCATCTTGTTGATGGTGAATGAGGGGCACAAAAAAACCACGAGGCCTGGGCTGAAGCGCGGTTGTTGGGCCCGGGCCAGAATTTTGATTCCAAGGTGCGAGACGAAACACGGCCAATGGTCTTTCTTTTGATGGAATCCGAGACTTAAAACAATTTATTAGTTCCCTCTGTGGCAGAATCCCTGAAACAAAATAATTTCCTCTTGACGGCCTTTTTGGCTCTCTAAAATCCGCTCTGGTGAAGCTTTTCAAGTCATCATCAGAAAAACAAAGAATTGATTCGGGATCGCCTCGGGGCGATGGATTCTCGATCGTTATAAATCAAACTGCATCTACATCCTATCTCTGTAGAAAAACGAGCCTTCCGAAACCTGTGTTAAAAGAGTCTCACGTTTTCTTTCGGCTCCGTCTTTCAAAGAAAGACAGAAAGAATTAGAGTCAAAAAAGAAAAGACGAGAGTTAAAGGCAAACCAAGAGGAGGATGCGTGCGGCAAGCAAGCTTTGGATTTTTAAAAGATTACAAAAAAGAGTTTGGGGGATCTTTGCTCCAAGGGAAAAGAAAATCAGTAAGGCCTCTTTCCACCAAGCAGCCAATTCATTTAGTGCTCAAAAGCACCCACGCACGTCCCTTTCCTCCGACGAGCAGAAAACTCGAAAAGCTCTTCCGTACTCAGGCGCAAAAGTATGGCCTCAAAATCTATGACCTGGCTCTGAATTGGTCCCACATTCATGCTCTTATTACGATTCCGAGCCGCCAGGCTTACCTGGCATTTATCCGCACTCTCACGGCGGGTCTGGTGAGACTTCTCTCAAGCATGCTGGGAAAAAGCCTCAAAGGTCTCTTCGACCTTCGCCCCTTCACGCGGATTCTTTCTTGGGGGCGGGAGTTCACCTCCGTCAGGGGTTACCTTGAACTCAACCAAATGGAGGCCCTCGGGTTTATCACCAGACGCAAGAAGAGCCCGCTGGAAAAAGCGGTCTCTGTACGGAGGTCCTTCTATCCCCGCGAGCGGTTTTTCACTGAGAGGGTCAGTTCGTAGGTGGCCACCTTTTCGGTTTCACTTTTGGAGGGGACTGTGGAGTAGGCGTGGAAGGTCTCCTCCAGCCGCTCAGAGGAGGTCTTCGCCCGCTCAATCAAGGCGCGGACCTTGGCGGCTTCGTCGCAGATAAAAAGCACGTCACCGTCACAACGCTTTAAGAACTGGGCCTTGAAGTCCTTGAAAATAAAATCAATCCGCTGTCCGCTTTCGTAAATGGAAGCCACGGCGGTGATGGCGATGGAAAGCTCCGCACCCACACTTAAAGCCCCGAAGTACATCACCTTCAAATGGTTCTGGGTGCGGCGTCGAAGCTTGATCTTGATCACGCTCCGGGCCGGGGAGAGCTCCACGCATTGGGGATTGATAAAACTTAAAAGCGGGATTTTAAAAAGACCATAAGCTCTCAAGAAAAGATTGGCCTTCAAAAGGCTGATGGCGTTTTTGGACATAAAAAAAGCCCTCCCGAAGGAGAGCTTCCTGCAAAGCGCGGGGAGTGTCCCGCGCTAGAATCAATACCTAGTCTCTCACTTCTGTTAATGAAGTATAATTGTCATTGAGTTTTTGCTGACGGTCAACCTCTTTGGACCAGCGGTTGACTTCGCCGACGTAGCCTTTTTTCTTGTTGTTCCAATCATTCTCCGAGGTCGCCAGGGAACGGGCCCGCTGGTCCACCATCTGGGCTTGTTGCTTGATCTGATCCCCACGGGAAGCCCATACGCGCTTCTCCTCCTGGATGGAGTTCATTTGCAACTCATAGTCCGCGATATTGGCTTCACGTTTTTGAATATTCTCCTGGACCTTCGCCATCATCGCCTGCAGCTCCTGGAGTTTCTTCTCTTCCAGGGCTTTCTTGTTTTTTTCATCAGCGATCAAACCCTGAAGTTCCTTTTCCTGGGCGCCGACCTTCGTTAAGGCCTTCTTGTTGTCTTCATACTGAACCTGGACGGTTTTTCTCTGCTCAGCGACCTGGCCCTTGGCCTTTTGGATCTCGCCGATATTTTTTTCCACGGTTTTCAGGTTCTTCTGGTATTCACCCAGATTGGCTTTTGAGTTATCCAAGTTGGTCTTGATCTTCTCCAGCCCTTCCTTCGCCGTTGTTTCCGCAAACGCCGCGGGAGCCAGCAACAAGGACCCGCCGATCAAGAAGGACACAAGCATGTGTTGAGGGTTTAATACGGGCTTCATAATCTTCTCCTTAATTATTAGTTACTTTCCAATGAAGTGATCTTGTCCTCTTTGGGACAAACGTTTTTCAAAGAGGAACGGTAGTGACCCACTTCGTCCTCCCAGATCTCGCCCTGGAACTTCCAGTTGAGGCTCTTGTCTTTTTCCACCTTCAACTCCGGGCGCTCCTTCTCGTTCACATCGCCGCCAGCCATCTGATAGCGGATGTGTTCACCGGCGCCGGAATAAAGCTCATAAGACAGAACTTCGTTTTGTTCCAGAACGCGGTTGAGATTGCCGGCCAGTTGGGTCATACGGTTTTTCAAGGCCACGCCGGCCTGCTCGCGCAGCTCACTCTTCTCTTTTTCCATGCGGGCGGTGCCCATCTCACGGAGTTTCTTGATGGAGGTGCGGGCTTTTTGCGCGACAAACTGCTGGATTTTGAAATTCATCTGACTTTTTTCGGCTTTGGCGAGTTTTTCTTTCAAGGACGCGGAGTCCTTGTCGTCAAGGAGTTTGCGACGGATCTCACTGATGTCACGGCCGGCTTCAACCGCCTTTTTCATTACAGTCTTTTCGCGGGCGAGCAAAGTCAGGGTGACTTTGTTAAAGCGGGCGATTTCATCCTCGTAAGCGTTGATTTCGGTTTGAGGAACCGTGAAAGAGGGGTGACGGGCCATTTCCACGATGAAGGGTCGGGGAAGACCATCCACCTCTTTGCGGTCGATGTTTTTCATCCACGCTTTGATGGTTTCATAATAAGCGGTCGGACGCTTTTCGTTGGCCGCTTGATAGCTGGCCAGACGGCCCTTCAAGGGGGCGAATTTCTTTTTCATATCGTTGAGTACCTGGATCCCGTCGCCGTATTGGCAAAGGTTCAGGTAACCCACCGTGCGCACGGTGTAAGACTCCGGCGCGAAGGCGTTTTTAAAGAAGTCGGTGTGAAGGGAGAACATATTCCCTGCCGCTCCTTCATAGTCCTCCGCCATGATTTGCGTCCACGCCTGCTCGGTCATGGCTTGCAACCACATGGGGTTGGACTTGTCCACCTTCAGATAAGCTTGGAAGGAATCCTTGTAGGCTCCTTTTTGGAAATACATCCGGCCGAGGGTCAAAGCACCCACGTTGCGGACAGTGCCTTTTTTATCCCCTTCGGTCAGCTCCATCAGACGGTTCAGAGTCATGATGGCGTCATCCACCTTGCCTTGACGGTACAGGGATAAAGCGGTGATCATTGTGGCTTCAGGGAAGTTGGGGGATTTCTCCGAAATAAACGCCAGAGCGTCCTCAACCAAACCCAACTGGCCTTCTTCAAGATAGTATTTGGCGCGGTACATTTGGTAGGGTTCATTCTGGGTGGTGTCCACATCATATTTGGTCACCAGAGGGTCAATGTATTTGATATCAGAGATTTTCAGGGCGCTGATATTTTCCACCAGCTTGTGCACGGCTTTTTCCTGCCATTCTTTGCTGTTGGAGTCGTTGGCCACCTTGATCATCCCCATGCGGAATTCTGAATTCATGCCCAATCCCTTGGCGGTGAGGGCATAGTTATACCAGGCCTCGGTGCGGTACTGGGGGACCTCCATCAATTCCGCAAAAAGACCCAGGGCCATATCGTAGTTCTTTTTATCCATGAAGATCACGGCTTGGAGCATTTTGTAGTCGTTGGGTTTTAAGTCCTCAAGGGGCTTTAACTCCGGTTCCGACACGATCTCATAGTTTGGTTCGCCGACTTCTTTGAGTTCTTTTAACTCAGGCACACTCTGGATCGCTTTGCTGCTGGTCACCGCTTTGGGATTGCCGACGGGAGAGAATTTCTTCAAATCCGTGGCCACCTGCAAAACAGGCGGGGACGGCTTGCGGTTGATCGGAGTTAGCTTCACTTCGCCCGCTTCAGGAATACTCAGAGGCTTGATATTGGCCACGACTTCTTTTTCGTTCCCGATATTCAAGCGTGGAATATTGGAGACCCGTTTGTTCTTTTCGATAAGCCGGTAGGCGGGGACCTTACTGCTTTTGGTGTAGAGCTTGGCCTGGCCATGGGCGGCTCCCGCTGCCATGCTCACTGTGATCAAACTGAAAATTAGCTTGTTTTTCTTCATACGTCCCCCAATAAGTAAATAAATTCCTTCTTATCTCCCGCAGATTAGAACCAATAAGTGAGACCGAACATCAATGTGGTGTCATTGGTCATTTTCTTGCCCAGATCCCGTTCCCCGGTGCTGCTGCCATTGAGTGGATTTGTGACATAATATTTGTATCTTTGCTGACTGGACCAGGTGTTGCCGAGTTCCGCCCGGAGAGCGAGATGTTCAGAGAAGAAGATCTGCTGGAAGACGCCGAATTTGATCACGGGCGTGCTTTTTTGCTCGTCCCCTTCATTCTTTTTGATTTTATAGTTCAGCATCCCGGCCCCTACGGAAAAGCCCATATCAAAATAGATGATGGAGGTGTCCATGAAGCTCATTTTTGCGTAAAAAGGCACCAAGGTTCCGGAAAGGATCTGGGAGGAAGTAAACACGTTGTGGTCAGGATAAACCCCATAGCGTTCAAAGAAGAGTTTGGTGGCGTCGTTGTCACTGAGGCTTCCGGTTTTGTATTCCAGGTCCAATCCCCAGCGTTCATTGAAGAAATAACCGAGGTTTAACCCGTTCACAGTGCCTGAGCTGAAAGCGTCGTTGAAGGGCACTCCGGCATTGAGGCTCAGGAAGACTCTTCTGGCTTTAGTGTAACGTCTGTTTTGAACGACCGCGAAATCGTCATCTTTGGCCGACCAGTATTTTTGTTCCAGCTTCCGGATGTCAAGTTTGTCGGATCCGCTGTTGGTTGCCGGCGCAGACTTGGTCGCTGCAGGTGTGGTACTTTGTGCGTAAGCTAAGCAACTCCCTAAAAGCATCAACGTGAGTGTGAGAGTTTTCATTATATCAGTTCCTCCGTATTAGTTTGTACTCTTGAATAGGAATGGATAGGTGACGAGCACCTTGGTCCCTCCCGCGGGGGCAGGGAACTTCCATTTTGCAACCTTATTCAATATACATCCTTCAACGGTCGCATTTTTCAGTGTGGTATCGCCAATGGCTTGGGTAATAACCTGTCCAGTTCCGGCAATCGTGAATTTCACCGCGACCTTACCGAATAAGTCGGGGTGCGCGCTCAATTGGCGCTCGTAGCAATAAAGAATCTGTCCTAGTTGGGACTTGATATATTGGGCGATGACCTCACGGTCCAAACCACCCACGATTTCACTTTCTTCCTCGATCAAGCCGACGCCCCCGTTTCCGGTGTTGCCGACGCCGAGGCCGCCGATGTTGGAGGTGTTTTTACCTCCGGCGCGGCCCGCTGTTGAAATCATCACATCATGGGCCGAAGAATCAGTCCCGTAGTCACGGCCGGAACGGTCCACGTTGCCGACCGCCGCCAGGGCGCGGCCGCTGAGACCGCCGCCGGCTTTCACGCCGTTAGAAACGATGACGTTCCCGCTCTTCGCCGCCTGGGCGGACACCTTCCCGATCAAACGGGAAATACGGGGGTCGGAAACCGCCTTCAGCATATTGGCGATCTTTCCTTTCCCCACGGAAGGGGGCGCATTGTTGTTCTTTTGTTGCGGTTGCGAAGCCTGCTTCGGAGGCTCTTTAGCCGCTGGAGCCGGTTTGGCTTCCGCAGGTTTTGGTTTCTTTTTCAGAGGATTGGTCTTCACGACCACTTTCTGCGCGGGTGGGGGAATGGGAATCGCCGCCACGTCCTCTTTTTTATGTCCCAACAAGGACAGCCCACCGACAAAAAGACCGAACAAAAGGACGATCAAGAGCCCTTTTTTGCTGTCTTTGTCCACGATCTGGCTGACGGGCATTTTGCTCATCGCCTCGGAGGAGGTGAGGTAAACGGTTTTCTGGCGGACGGTGTACTGGTCCAAGGTGTATTGCAGCCACGAAGCGGAATCCTTGGCGGGGATGAGTTTTTTTGTGACTGCCATCTCCGGAATAAAACTTTTGCCCATGGGCACAAGGCGGGTTTCAATCACTTTGTCTTGAAGTTTCACCAGGAACAACTGATAGGGCTTTTTAAGACCGTCGGCGTCGTGGGAGCTGCTTTCAAGGCGTTGATAAAGGTCGGCCTCCCGCACCAGGGGAGACAGAAGAAGGGTTGAATCCGCGATCTCAAGCGTTTTTTCGCTGTTGATACAAACACGGCTGTCCTCATTGGAGACGACCTGATCGGCGTCCATATTGATGTACCACCATTTGTCATCCCGGTACTCAAAAACGCCGAGCATTCCCTTGGAAGTGGGCGAAATGGAAATGACATCCGCCAGACGAGAAGCGCCGAAAGTGTAGACCGGCTGCGTGGAACGCAATTTCCACGATTTTGTCGTGCCGTTCTTAAGGCGTTGCTTGATGATCAAAGTGTTATTCATACGTACCCCGTAAAGTCTTGAATCAAGTCTATGAATACTTATCTTAGGTAGAGGCTGGATTCGCGAATCCGACCGTCCAAATCTTTTTGGATGTCATAAAGGGGAAGGAATTTGATCCCCTTCTTTTGCACCAGGTAGGCGCCGTCGGGATTTCGGATTGTTCCCTTGAGGTTCATTTCGCCGAAATTCACCTCTTGGACTTTACGAGTGACCTTGGCCTTCGCTTCTGCCTGCGTGCTTAAACCCATGCTTCCTAAGACAACAATTAATCCTGCGATTAATGTTTTCAATTGTTCCTCCATAACAAGTCTTCGGAATTACTAGCAGAGCGACTTTATTTTGGTTCAATAAATATCAAATTTTAATGTCCATCACCATTTAGTTGCCTTCCAGGGAACTCAGTTTTCCTTGCGTCGGAGCGAGTCCTTTCAGGTAGGTCAACTTTTTACCAATCCACTCTTTCAAGTCCGCCTTGGTGGTGATTTTCCCAACGCGTTCGTAAATCTTCTTGGCCGTCGCGAGATCCGTGGATTTGTAAATCTCGATCAAATGGGCCTGTTGCAGCATTAATTCGACATTCTCCTTTTTCTTAGCGGACAATTCGGCGATTAACTGAAGTCCTTTTTCAGGTTCTCCTCGCTGCGCCCATGCCTCGCTGGCCAAAGGTCCCATATTGTAATTATACACCTGGTCCGAAGTCAGACGGGAGAAATTCTCAGTCGCGCTGATGTAGTCTTTCTCAGTAAAGGATTTCACGGCTGAGAAAGTTGTGATTTCCGTCGAACCTATATTCATGTCGACAACCTTGGCGAAAAACGGAATCGCCGCATTGATATCTTCGAGCTGGTACATGAGACGGCCCTTCTGATACTGAACCAGGGGATTCTCACTTTGGGTCTTCATGAGTTCATCCATGAGCCACAGGGCCTTGTCCTTGCGGTCACGGACCTCGGATGCCAGACTGAGATAATAAAGTCCCAGAGTGCGAGTCTCTTTGAACTTGGCGAGCTCCAGGGCGTGCTTTTCGGTGACGTCATACTGTTTCGAAACGAAACAAGCATTGGCGTTATCGAGAATGGCATTGATCTTGGCGTCTTTGACCTGGAAGGTGCGCGCACAGGGCTTGGTTTGCCCCTTCTGCACCCGGGCCGGGCTCAGGTCGGTTTTCGCTGTTAAATAGGGCTCAAACTGGTCGGCCGGAGGATAGGAAACCGCTGGCATCACCGTGGCCTCGGGGTTCAGTTCCGAGTAGTCGCGGTCTTTGGCGTCGGTGGTCGCGCGAACCACCACGAGGGTTTTTAAACGCTGCTCATTTTCTGTCTTTTTCGCCTGAATCGGGGTGGTGATCTTTGTCAGTTCCCCTTTCAGGGTTTCTTTTTCCTCTGGGGTCAAGCCGCCGGGCATGGGCATGTTCTTGAGGCTGTCGATGTAGTTGGCATAGCAACGATCCAACCCCGCCAGGGCCTTGCGCACGACTTTTTCATCTTTGCTCATGGTCATGGCGTTTAAGTAGGCGGTCTGGGCCTTATCCAGTTTTTCCGTTTTCATGCCAAGAACCATGGCGAATTTTTCCATCTTGGCTTTCACGCTTTGTTGCATCAGTTCGGACTCCAGAACCTGGGCCTGGATCAGGCGGGCAGGGGCTTTTTCCTCACCGGGGACATTGCGTCCCATGATTTTTTTGGCGGCATCAAAGGCCTGGGTCTTTTTACCGGAAGCTAAGAGGGCCTCCGCCCGGCCCAGCAGAATCTGCGTGGCATAAGGCTCCATATTGAGGCCGAGGATTTTTTCCTCCAGCTTGGCGTACTCGGGATGACGGGAGTTGTTGCCGTAGGTTGCCATGATTTTGGTGATCATGCGCGCCTGGTTCTTATGATCCATTCCCTGCATCAACTTCGTGTACATGTCGCGGGCTTCTTTGGTGCGCCCTTCCAGGCGCAAGAAGTCCGCAGCCAGCTCCAGATGGGTGTTGGCGCCTTTTTTATCCATTTCCGCGATCTGTTTTAAAGTGTCAGCGGCTTTCGCAAGTTGCCCCACTTCGGCATAGGATCGGGCGGCGTCTTTCAACCCATCCAGAGTCCTTTTATCCTGGGGATATTTTTTAGCGTATTGCAGGCTTAACTCGGCCGCCTCAAAGGGACGCCCGTTGGCATACAAGATACTGAGGGCCTGCCACAGGGAGTCTTTAGCCAGGGGGGAGTTGGCGTGCTCATTGGAGAAATCCAGAAGTTTGCGCGCGGCTTGCAGGGACTCTCCACTTTTTGAGAAATCCTGGATCTCAGAGTACTGGGATTCTTCCAGGATTTTTGTCATGCTCTTTTTACGTTCCTCGCTGGCGGAAGAGGCGATGATCTTCTTTGAGAGCTTCTGCAAGCCCGCAAAGTCCTTTTTCAGGTTGAGCATATCAAGCAGCAGATCTTCGGACTTTTTCTTAAGGTCCGCGTCTTTGCTGGTCTCCGCGATGGGTTTCAACCATTTTTCCGCCTCAGGGAAATTGTTTTCCTCGTAGGCGATATGGCCCAGCTTAAAGCGCACATTCTGGGCTTGTTTTCCGGTGGGATGCTTTTTCAGGTAGTTCATGGCGAGCTCTTTGCGAAGAGCATCCTTGGCCGGATCCTTGTCCTTGGATTTCTCGAGGCTTTTTTCCAGGGCATACAGAGCCCCGTAGTTGGCATCGTGCTGGAGGGTGGGCTCCTGCGCATGATCTCCGACGAATTTATATTCGCGGCTGGCCTCGTCCATTTTTCCCATTTGGAATAAAAGCTCCGCTAGGGCAAAGTGGGTCTTTACGTCCGGTTTCGCCGGATCTTCATTGTCTAGGATCAGGCGGAAGGATTTTTGTGTCAACTCGGAGAAAGCGACGTTTTGTTTGTTTTTAAGCCAGATGTCCCACCACTTCTTGGCGATATCCAAGGAGTCGCGGCGGAAGTCTTTTTCGCAATAGTCGGCAAGGTCCTCGGGTTTTTGTGAGGCTTTCCAGGAAGAGTCGGCTTTGCAGAGATCACTGACGGCCTGCAAATGGGCGATGACTTTGTCGCGCTGTTTGAGATCCTCATATGCTTCGACAAGGTAGAGATTGGCTTTCACCAAATAGGGACTGGTGGGGTTTTTATCAATGAATTCCCCTAAAAAGATCCCCATTTCTTTTTGCCGGCTGTGAGAAGAGTAAAGCTTGGCCATATCCATCATTGCGGGGCCGAGCTCGCTGTTCTCGGCAATCTGCTCAAAGAAGTCATAGACTTTGCCGGCGGGATAAGTGTCACCAATAAATAGGGTCAAATCACGCAGGGCCTCTTTGCGGAGGTTGTGGCGGTTGGTGGGGACTTCGCCATCTTGCAAGGGGGGATTGACTTTTACGACGCGCAAAAGGCGCTTGATCCCGTTTTCGGAATCCTTCAGGTTGTAGTAGGCCCAGGCAGCTTTATACAAGCCATAGGAGTACACGCGGGATTTGGGCATTTTTTCGATTTTTAAGAATTGCTCCAGGGCCTGTTGGAACTTTCCCTGATCATAAAGCAGTTCCCCCAGGGCCAAAACCCCGTCGGCAATCAGAGGGGAGCGGGGGTATTTGTCCACCAAACGGTTAAAGAGGACGGAGGCCTCGCGGGCCTTGCCGATCTGTTGGTGAGCAAAGGCATTGTTGAAGAGGACCGCGTCCATATCCCGGAAATTCGGGTGTTCTTTTTCAATCCGGGTGTAAATGGCGATGGCGCGCTTGATGGCGTCGGAACCCCGTTCATTCGGGATCGGGAAAGAACTCATTTTCAGGACGGGGTTGTTCTGGTTCATATCAAAGAAACGCCCGGATTTGGAGCGTCTCATATAGAGTTCGGCCAAGCGGTAGAGGAGATCCGCGTTTTCCGGGCTTCCCGGTTTTTTGCTCTTGATCAGTTTTTGCAAGGAGATGATCGCGTTGTTTTCCGAGCGGGTGATGAGGATCTCTGAGGTCAGGGCCTTTTTATCGTTTTCAATTTCGTTGGCGCCTTCGTTGATGCGCACTTCCGGAAGCAAGCCTTTGCTTGTCTCTTTTTTTGCGAAAGAGGATTCGGAAACAACCAGGGAGGCCAGGAGAAGCCAGAAAAAGCGTGAGCTCATATTATTCTCCTACGAGTGTCACTAATTTTAACTGCGGAAACCCAGCCATTGAAGCCGTGTACATCACCTTCCTCAGGACTGAGTAGGGGAGGCCGGAATCTGCTTGCAACAAGATGCGTCCTTCTTTCACGGCGGGGTCGTTTTTCAGTTTTTCGTCTTTAGCGAGTTTGTCGAGTTCATTAAACAGCGGAAGAATGAAATTGGTGTCATTGGGGTCAATGTCCTTGGCTTCAAAATCCGCATTTTTCATGCTTGCAATTTTGGTCTTGTCGATTTTCACCACTTCTTTGGATACCACCAGTTTGATGGATTCCACAGGGTTGGTGTTGGAGGAAGACTGGGGCAGTCTTAATCCGGCTTCCGGGATCAGTTCCACGGTCGATGTGGAGTAAGTCTGTAACAAGAACACCAGAAGGATCGTGAACATATCGGTCATGGAAGTGATATTCAGACCGAAAGTGCTTTTTTGTTTGGGGAGTTCAAAACGTCTTCTCATGAATCAGCCCTCCATGGTATTGGCAAAGGTGACTTCCGGAAACATATAGTCAGTCTGTGTTTCCTTGTTTGTGGTCTTGTCAAAGACGGGGAAGCGGACTTTGTTGTCCCGGCTGCGGCGGGCCTCGTCCATGACACGAACGATGTCTTTATAGGACACGGACGCATCCGGAGACAGGTCGATTTTAAAAATTTCCGGATGGTGCTTTTTCACTTCGCGCAGGCGCTCTTGGAGCAGGGCAAAGTCATAGGTCCCATTGGAGGCTTTGGGAACGACTTCAACCGTTTCCGGTTTGCCGGATTCTTTAACGATGATTTTTACGCCTTCTTTGTCTTTCACTTCCAGCGTGATTTGCGTGGCTTTTTGGTCCTTTTCCTGCTTTTCAATCGCCTGCTGCACGACTTGCGGCAGCTGCGTCTCGATGGTCATCATTTGCACGAAGGCCGACGACAACAACAGAACCGGAACCAGTTTCACCATCACCGCAAGAAGCGGGGCCAGGTCAAGTTCAAATTCATACTCGTGATTGATTTTTAGTTTTTTGATTCGTCTCATAGTCATCTCCACGATTTCGGGGACCCCAAGCCCTGGAAGTCCCCGTCACAAGTTCTAACCTCTTAGGCGGCTTTCGCGCTGGACGGTGGGACCGAGTTCCCCGCCTTCGGGGCGGCGACATGATCCGGGAAAACCGTCTGACGGTTCAAGGTCGGAATGTGCGAGCTGGTCAGAAGCTCCGTCAGTTTGGAGCATTTCTCGGAGATCTGCTCAATTAATTGGTTCTGACGGGAGGTCAGGAAAGAGAAGAACACCATGGCGGGGATCGCCACCGCAAGACCCAGCGCCGTTGTATACATCGACACGGAGATACCGGAAGCCAGCAAAGCTTGCTTTTGCGCGGGATCGGCTTGAGCCACCGCTTGGAACGAGAGGATCAGACCGTGGATGGTTCCCAGCAGACCCAGCAAGGTAGCAACGTTGGCGAGCATGGACAAGTAGTGGAGGCGTTTAGTGTAAAGAGGAACGTTTTCAGACATGGCGATATCGTGAGCCTGGAAGATGGTCTCATCGTCGCGGTCGGCTTTTTCCAAGATGGTTTTAAAAGCGCGGGCGAGGGGTTTTTGTTCCATCTGGGCGCACATTAAAAGAGCTTCGTCCAATTTTTTTGCCAAAACCAGGTTTTGGACTTTCGCCATGAAGTCATCGACGTTCATGCCGTAGTTGAAATAAAGCGTTTTGGCGCGCTCGGCGACCAAGATCAAAGAGCCAAGGCCTGTGAGCAGAATGACCCAACCCACAAAACCGGATTCATTCATAAAATTAATAAAGGCCATCATATACGTATCCTCCAATTATTTTTTCAAAAGCAAATTCTTGATCTGGTCTTGTCCTGATTTTTGCACTTGGAGGAAACGAACAGCGTAATGCAAACCGGATTTGACGTTGATTCTCTGTTTTGTAAAATTCTTTCTTATTACTTCGGTTTTTGCGTTAAAACCTGTAGTGATATTTTTATCATTTCGAAAATGGATGACGACTTCCTGGCCGGGCAACAACAAGGGGTCGTTGAGTAAAACCAAGGCCCCGTTTTCGCTGATGGACAGGCACTGGCCGTCAAAGAAGTTGCTGCCATTATGGGCATAAACCTCAATGTCGACATCGACCCGGGGGGAGCCCCGTTTAATGAACGCCCCTGACAAATGGTCCTGGGTCTGGATCAGACGGGCCAGACGGTCCTTGGAGAACTCATTGATGTCGCCAAGAAGGGTCCAGCTTTCCATGTGGGGAGCCCAGACATAGTTATAGTCATAGAGCTCCCCGGTCTGGATCATGTGAATGAGCGCGCTGTATTCATAGGGGCCGTACTTCATTTCACCGCGGAGAATGTACCAATCTTTCAGGGGGGTCGTTAAGTTTTCAGCGCTCATTTTTTCCTCTCTGTCACCTTTATTGATTTTTAGTTTTTCACTGTCGCAGGGTCGTAGTTGATGCGAACGTCCGCGCCCGCGGCTGGAACCGCGCTTCCGTGGAAGGCGATGGAGATCGTGGCGGGATCATAAGTCCATCCATTGTTAGGGTCTTCAGGAACCACCACACCGTCGACGGTCACGACGATGGTCTCAGGAATCGGTTCGCGGCCCAGGGCGAAAACACTGGAGAGCTCCACGATGGATTCGGACAGCACCTGCAAGCTTTGGCTGAAATCACTGCAAAGGCTGATTTTTTGCCCCTTGGTGGCGTCCGCAAGTTGGATATAGCGTTTTCCGATTTTTTGCGCACTGTTTTGAAGCGCATCCAAGCAAGCCTGATCCAGAATGCTGATGGTGTTCACGGAGAAGTTCTGTCCGGCACCACCGGCAGCGGTGAAGGTCGTCAGGAAATCCACATAGCTTTGGATGGTGTACATTTTCGGGTCATTGTAATTTTCCGTGAAATAGTACCCATTCAAGCCTGTGGTGTAGTCATTGTGAGAGAAGTCATCCTCGTCACTCACAAGGATCACAGCCAAGAAGGCGTCGGAACGGTGGAACCCGTCATTGACCTGGTTGGTGAGGGCTTCTTTAAAGCTGGAGAAGGCGCGTTCGTCACCGGAACCGCTGGTGCCTTGTTTGACCGCCGTCAAAAAGACGTTGTCCAAGTCCGGAGTATCAGGGGTCATAATATAATATTTGGTCCCGTTCAGGTCTTTTCCGGGACGCAGACGCGCCCGTGTGTTGTCATTATAGTAGGGCGCCAGGAACGCATCCGTGGTTGTGACGGCCATACGGAAATCCGAGCCGGACTGGGTGAACTTGCTGATAAAGGACTTAAAGTTCGTCGCCAGATTGTTTTGCGAGGTCGCCATGGATCCCGAGTTGTCGATCACCCACAGGATATCCACCTTACGGGGGATATATTGGGCGTTTTGTTTGTAAGAAGACCCATCGGCCAACAGTGAGAATGAGTCGGCAGATTTACTGCAACCTGCGATCATTGCTGCTGCTACTGTGGCAACTGAGAATTGAGCGAAGCGGCTTTTCACTGTGAACCTCCTAGTTCAAGAGATCTATCGTCGAGATCTGGGGTCAGTTTAATAGGGCTTTGCATGAAAATCGAAAACGCGGGGAAGTGCTTGAAACGACTGGATGTTCGGTCAGGAATTCTCGTTTTGGGATTTGTTAAGTGTTGGAGATTACGGGTAAATTAAGAAAATTACATTTTTTGAAAAAAAATTCTCGCGTCAAACTTTTTGACGGAATTCTCAGCATTCCAAACTCGATCCACAGAATGAGGGTGAGAAAGTCAGAGAAAATGGAAAACATTCCGACACTGGGGCTGGCGGTTCGATTTTTCGCATGAAAAAGCAGGAGCTTGCCGGCGCCGAGTTTTTAACACCTTTCAAGGGAGAATGCCGTCTCTTCTAGGAGACTTCTTGCTCCTTGGCGAGCGCCCAGAATTTTTCTTTTTCCTCGGGCGGGAGAGCGCTGAATTTTTGCAAAGCCTCTTCAAGCGAAGAGGCCATCGGGGCGGTGTTTTTATAAGCGGCGATCATCTTTTCGAAGCGCCCGAGAAAGCGCGCATTGGCTTTGCGTAAAACCTGCTCCGGATCCAGTTCATAATGTCGGGCCAGTTGCGCGAGGCTAAAGAGCGCATCCCCCAGTTCATGCTCAATCTCACTGAGCACATCATTGTCCATGGCCTCCTGCAACTCCGCAATTTCCTCTTCCACTTTCAGCCACACCTCTTGCGGGTGGCCCCAGTCAAATTGCAGTTTGCGGGTTTTTTCACCGATTTTCAGGGCTCTTTGCAGGGCGGGAAGGCCCGCGGGCACAGAGATCAGAGAAGGAGCTTCACCGCGGGCGGCTTTTTCCGAACTCTTAATGCGCTCCCAGTTCTTCCAGACCTCTTCGGTGCCGCTCACCGGGGTGTCGCCAAAGACATGGGGGTGGCGGCGGATCAGTTTTTCATTCAAGGACGCCACGACATCGGCAAAAGTGAAGGAATTTTCCTCCGAAGCCAATTGAGAGTGTAAAACCACTTGGAACAAGACATCCCCCAACTCCTCTTTGAAATTCTGACTGAGGGAAACAAACCTTGCCGCATTTTCTTCCGAGGGTTGTGCCAGCTTTTCGCGTTGGTTTTCTCTCTCTTCCAGGGCTTCCACCATTTCGAAGGTCTCCTCAATGGCATAACGCGCCAAGGTGCGATGGTTTTGTTCTTTATCCCAAGGACAGCCGCCCGGCCCGCGCAGTTCGGCCACGGTATTGACCAAAGCTTGAATGAGCTCACGAATATCTTTGAGATTTCCTGGACCTTTTGGCATAGTTGATGACCTCGACGAAGAGAGAGATTCCCCTCAGAATTAGCACACACGACTGCGGATTTCGACAAAAATTCCGAAAAGTTATATGATAAATGGGGATGAAAAATAGCTGATGCCGTTGCACAAATTTGGACCAAAAAAAATCGACGCCCCTCATAAGCGCGTCAACTACGAAGACCACAGCTTGAAGTTCCTCGAATGGGCGAGCCAGTTGGGTTTTGAGAAGACGTTTTTCGGGCGCATCTTCTATAGCAGCTTTGAAGAACTGGAGCGCCGCTTTTACCTGAAACGGGTCGGGACCATTTTTGCCTTCTGCCTGATTCTCTCCTATCTCATCTTCTTTCAGTTGGAAATGCCGTATGACTTCCGCGTCGGGGATATCGCCAAACACGATGTCGTGTCCCCCTTCAGTTTCGAGATGACCGACGAGGTGACGACCGAGGAAAAGCGCATTCGCGCCGAATATGCGGTCCCGATCATTTATGACTACGACACGTCTGTATTTGAGAGAGTCTCCAGCGGTGTCTACCGCGCCTTCCGCACGCAGCGCTCCTACCTGCACGAGGTGGTCTGGCCCAAAAGCGTGAAGGGGCGTGAGGCCAAGATGCGGGAGTTTTTCCAGAACAAACAGCAGTTTGAAAAAGAGCTGGGTGTGGGCATCTCCGACTTCATGTACGAATGGCTGGTGGAAAACCGCTTCAATGCCCGGGTTGAAAGCGCGGTGGTGCGGAATCTGGAGAGCTGGTACGAAAAGAAAATCGCTGAAGCCCCGGACCGTTTTATTCCCGCCAGCCAAAGCACGGTGATTGCCCGGGTTTTGCATAAGAACAACTTGGGGCGTGAGTACAATCTTCCGAAAACCGAGATCCTGGATCTGCAGACCCCGGATCATTTTGAATATATCCCCAGCCGCTACGAGGATAAATTCAGTGAAAGTGACCGCGCCAATATTCTTTATCTGTCCCGCTCTGTGGTGGTGCCGAACCTGACCCTCAATAAACAAGAGACCTCCAGCCGCAAGCAAAGCGCCCGGGATTCCGTCATCCCCGTCAATATCACCATCAAAAAGAATCAGATGATCGTCCCGCAAGGGGGCGTGGTGCAGCCTTTCCAAATGGCGATGATCCGGCAGATCCAGGCCCTGCAGGCGGATCGCCGTGGGAATTTAATGACCTTGTCTCTGGCACTGTTTCTGACGTTGCTGGTGATTGTTCTGGCGTCTTACATGCGCCGGTTCACCTTGAACAAAGTCCGGGTTTTCCCGAAGGACTCCATGATGATGATGCTGATTATCATCTGCGTGGTTTTGATAACAAAGGTGTACCTCTTTGTGACCGATGCGGCTTTTGCCTCAAAATTCGGCCACATCCTCACGCCGAAGGTTTTTCTTTATGCGGCCCCGGTGGCGGCGGCGCCGATGATGATGGGGCTTCTGGTGACCTCCGGCGAGGTGGTCTGGCTCTTCACCGCGTTCATGGCGTTCTGCATGGGCATCATGACGGATTTCAGTTTTAATTTCATGCTGATCACCATGGTGGGCGGGATCACCGCGGCCCGGGGCGTGTTTATGTGTAAAACACGCAACGACATCTACCGCGCCGGCGTGCGCACGGGAGCGGTGAATGCGGTTTTGGTGGCCTTCCTGATGACGGTGACGAAGATCGACCAGGAGGGCTCCTTTAATGAAGTGTATTATACGATTCCTGCAGCCTTTACCGGCGGGATTCTCAGCTCCCTGGTGACGATGATGCTCGTCCCTCTCGTGGAGTCGCTTTTCAACTACACCACGGACGTGAAGCTTCTGGAACTCAGCAACTTGAATCATCCTCTTCTGAAGGACATGATCGTGAAAGCGCCCGGCACCTATCACCACTCGATGATGGTGGGAAGCATGGTGGAGGCCGCGGCGGAAGAGATCGATGCCAATCCTCTTCTGGGGAAGGTCATGTGCTACTACCATGATATCGGCAAGACCGAGCACGCCAATTACTTTATTGAAAACCAGAAACCCGGCTACAATCCCCACGACCAGATTTCGCCCTTTATGAGCAAAACCCTGCTTATCGCCCACGTCAAAGACGGCGTGGAGCTGGGGATGAAGTACAATCTTGGAAAACCCATTATTGATGGCATCCTCCAGCACCATGGCACAACGCTGATCTCCTTCTTTTACAATAAAGCCCTTGATCTGAAGAAGGAGGGGGACGGGGAGATCGCCGAAGCGGAATTCCGTTACCCGGGGCCCAAGCCCCAGTTCCGCGAAGCGGCGCTGTGCATGCTGGCGGACAGTATTGAGGCCGCGGCCCGCTCCTTGGATGAACCCACTCCCACGCGTTTGCAGAACATCGTGCGCAACGTGATTCAGAGGAAATTTCAGGACGGACAATTGGATGATTGCAATTTGACCCTCCGGGACATCTCCAGAGTCGAGAGTGCGTTTACCCGCATTCTGCTGGGGATTTACCATCAACGCATTGATTATCCCCGCAGTGCCGGGGGCGGCTTGGGTGACAAGGCATGAAGATCCTGGTGATCAACCAGAGTTCTGTCCGGGCCCCACGAAAATTCATCGCCGACTGGTGCGTGCGAATCCAAAAAGAATTTTTAAAACGAAACGTTATAACGAAAACCGTGGTGGCTCGGGAGTTGACCGTGGTGTTTTTAGACCCCAAGGAGGCGCGGGCGACCAACCGGCAGTTTCGTGGCAAAGACTACGCCACCGACGTGTTGAGTTTTGAGAGGCTTTCCGCCGACTCTTTGGGGGAATTGATTTTGTGCCCGCAGGTTTTACAGCGCCAGGCGGCTGAGCACGGCCTTAAGTACCGTGAGGAGCTTGGCTACATGCTTCTGCACGGGGTTTTGCACCTTCTAGGGTATGATCACGAAACCAGCGCCCGGGACGCGGAGCGGATGTTCGCTCTGCAGGACGCGGTGTTTGCCAAGTTGCTCAAGTCCGGTCGGCGGTGAGGGGCTTGCGGCAGGGCTTCCAGGCCTTGTCGGAGAAGAGAATAATGAATGAATCAGGGATCGCTTGGGGGGATGGGTTCCTGGCGGTTATAAAGCGAATTGAGTCTCCGCTCCCTCTTTCGAAAATGCTTTCTTAAGCCTCTTGACCTGACGCGGGGAAAGATCGAGTTCTTTCGCCGCTTCTGCAATCGTTAAGCTGTGACTCATAAGTTTCTCAATAACCAAAATCTTTTGCACTTCCTTCATCCCGAACTGATCAGTCATCTTCCTCTCCTTGAAAAAATAGAAAGGAAGATGTCGCCATGAAGGTGACATTTTCTCAGTTAGAATTCAGGGGACATCATCACAGAAACAGGAGGTCTTTGTATATGCCACGGTTGTTGGGGAGTGAGCCTGAGGTTTTATTTTTTTAACACATTTTTATTTTCCTCTTGATGGTCTTTTTGGCTTCTTAAAACCCGCTCTGGTGAAGCTTTTCAAGTCATCATCAGAAAAACAAAGAGCCGATCCGAGCTCGCCTCGGGGCGATGGGTTTTTGATCGTTATAAAGCAAATTGTATCTACATCCTGTCTATCTGAAAAATGACATTCCAAAACTTGTGGTACAAGAGTCTCACATTTTCTTTTGCCTGATTCTCTTCAAAGACAGAATGAAGGAGAGTCAAAAATGAGAAGGCGAGAGTAAAAGGTGAGCAAAGAGGAGAATGCATGCGGCAAGCAAGCTTTGGATTTTTAAAAGATTACAAGAAAGACTTCGGTGGATCTTTGCTCCAAGGGAAAAGAAAATCAGCAAGGCCTCTTTCCACCAAGCAGCCAATCCACCTCGTCCTGAAAAGCACGCACTCGCGTCCCTTTCATCCGAATAGCAGAAAACTGGAAAAGATTTTTCGGGCGCAAGCCTCCCGGTATGGCATTAAAATCTACGATCTAGCCCTGAATTGGTCCCACATTCATGCTCTTATCACGATCCCGAGCCGCCAAGCCTATCAGGCTTTTATCCGCACTTTGACGGCCGCCATTGTCAGGACAATTTCAAAATTGACGGGCCAAAGCCTCAAAGGCCTCTTCGACCTTCGCCCCTTCACACGGATTCTTTCTTGGGGCCGGGAGTTCACCTCCGTCAGAGGTTACCTCGAACTTAACCAGATGGAAGCTCTGGGGCTCGTCTCTAGAAAGAAAAACGCCTTTATCTCTCGAAGGCCCCAGACCGCGATCCCGCAATGGTCGCGATTCCGTCGCGATGGTTAGTGATGTTCACAAAAGGACAGGGTAGACACCCCGGACTCAAACCTCCTTGGCTCCTTCTCTGCTGTCTGCCTCCTAGATACTTTTTTATTGGCAAATTTTTCTCCTTGAAGCTCTGATGCATCCTGGCCTCTCTGTGACGACATCACTGTCATCGCGAGGCTGGGTCAGACGCGCGGCTGCCGGCCCCGGAGCGGAATTCCGATACGGAGGCGTGGGGTGAATCGCGGATGCAAAACAAGGGTCTTTCTTTTGGTGGAATCCGAGACTTAAAACAATTTGTTAGTTTCCTCTGTGACAAAATCCCTGAAACAAAATAATTTTTTATTTTTCTCACTTGAATTCCTATTGACAGGGTTTTTGACTCTCTAAAACCCTCTCTGATGAAGTCTTTCAGGCCATCATCAGAAAAACAAAGAATTGATTCGGGATCGCCTCGGGGCGATGGGTTTTTGATCGTTATAAAGCAAATTGTATCTACATCCTGTCTCTGTGAAAAACGAGCCTTGCAAAACATGTGGTACAAGAGTGTCACGTTTTCTTTTGCCTGATTCTTTTCAAAGAAAGACAGAAAGACAGGCAGAAAGAATGAAGAAGAGTCAAAAAAGAAAAGCCGAGAGTTAAAGGCAAACCCCGAGGAGGATGCATGCGGCAAGCAAGTTTTGGATTTTTAAAAGATTACAAAAAAGAGTTTGGTGGGTCTTTACTCCAAGGGAAAAGAAAATCAGCAAGGCCTCTCTCCACAAAGCAGCCAATCCACCTCGTCCTGAAAAGCACGCACTCGCGTCCCTTTCATCCCAATAGCAGAAAACTCGAAAAGCTCTTCCTTACTCAGGCGCAAAAGTATGGCCTCAAAATCTACGACCTGGCTCTGAATTGGTCCCATATTCATGCCTTGATCACGATCCCCAGTCGCCAGGCTTACCAGGCTTTTATCCGCACTCTCACGGCGGGTCTGGTGAGACTCCTCTCAAGCACATTGGGAAAAAGCCTCAAAGGCCTTTTCGACCTTCGCCCCTTCACACGGATTCTTTCTTGGGGGCGGGAGTTCACCTCCGTCAGAGGTTACCTCGAACTCAACCAAATGGAGGCGCGGGGGTTGATCACCCGAAGCAAGGGGTGCGCTCCGCCAAAATGGCAAAGGGGTCCCGGATGACGAGGAGATGTCGAAAGCACAGGCGGAGGCTGCGGAGTGCAGGTGCGGAGCTCCCAAGCCTTACTTTTTGAAGGAACAGTGTCAAAGCTCTCCACTCCGGCCCACTCCGCTCCGCGCAGAGCTACCCAGTCGCCGGAATTCTCGTTAAAATGCCGGCAGATCTGTGTCGTCATTTGATCAACCGGAGGCAAAAATGAAGTTTCTCCATACCATGTTAAGAGTAAAAGACCTGAAGTCCGCACTGGAATTTTTCGTGAATAAGCTGGGGCTTGTGGAAACCCGGCGGATGGAAAACGAGACCGGACGATTCACTCTGGTCTATCTGGCCACCGCCCCCGGCGAGCCCGAGGTGGAACTCACCCATAACTGGGACAACCAAGACGACTATCCCGTCGGACGTTTCTTCGGCCACATCGCCTTTCAAGTGGACGATATCTACGCCACCTGTGAGGCATTGATGGCGGCCGGAGTCCTCCTTCACCGCCCCCCGCGGGACGGGCGCATGGCTTTTATCAAATCCCCCGATGGGCACCCCGTGGAGCTTCTGCAAAAAGGAGCGGCCTTGCCCCTCAAAGCCCCCTGGACGGAAATGCCAAACGTGGGCACTTGGTAAGGGATTTTTTAAATTAGATGCGTTCCGTCAATCTTTTCTCCCCCGGGCTTTAAATGTCTCCTTGGGGGGCCAAGGTATTGACTCTGTCAGGGGCCCTATTACACTGGGAGCCGCAAAGGAAATCCCATGTCGATAGTTACTGAAATTTCTGACGTAAAACGTAAACTTACGGACCTCGAGAAGTTTGGCGACGAACTTCGGGGGTATCTTTGACCTCGATAAAAAACAAAAACGCCTCGCGGAACTAGCTATGGCTGCCGAAAACCCCGCCATCTGGGGAAAACCGGCGGAAATGCAAAAAATAAACAAGGAAAAAACCCTCCTCGAAAAATCCGTCGGCGAATGGAAGACCTATCACAACCGTCTGGAAGACGCGAAGGTCCTTCTGGAAATGGCGGAAGAGAGCCACGATGAAGCCTCCTTTGCCGAAGTCAAAACCGAGATCCTGGCCATTGAAAAAATCGGCCGGGATTTGGAACTCAACCGCCTGCTCAGCGGCGAAACGGATGCCAATAGCACCTATCTTTCCATCAACTCCGGCGCCGGTGGGACTGAGTCCTGTGATTGGGCCGAGATGCTCATGCGCATGTACACCCGCTACGCGGATCAACATGGTTACCGGGTGGAAGTCCTGGATCTGACCGAAGGGGAAGGGGCGGGGATTAAATCCTGCACTCTGCTCATTGAAGGCCCCTATGCCTATGGTTATTTAAAGGCGGAATCCGGGGTGCACCGCCTGGTGCGCATCTCGCCCTTTGATTCCAATGCCCGCAGACACACCTCCTTTGCCTCCGTGTTCGCCTGGGCGGAGGTGGACGATGATATCAACATTGAAATCCGGCCCGACGATTTAAAAGTGGAAACCTTCAGATCCAGCGGCGCCGGCGGACAGCACGTCAACAAGACGGACTCGGCGGTGAGGATGTACCATTTGCCCTCCGGCATTATCGTCTCCTGTCAAACTCAGCGCAGTCAGATCCAGAACCGGGACAAAGCCCTCAAGATGTTGAAGGCCGCTCTCTACGAAAAAGAGATAGAAAAACGGAATGCCGAGCGCGATGCCATGAACGCCACGAAGAAGGCCAATGAGTGGGGCTCGCAAATCCGTTCCTACGTCATGCACCCCTACCAATTGGTGAAGGATCACCGTACGGATTATGAAACCAACCAAGTGGATGATGTCATGAACGGGGATCTGGACGGCTTTATCATGGCGTACCTGAAGTCCCAGGCCGCGGTCCCGGCCCCCCAGGAAGCGATGGCCAAATAATGAAAGAGCTTTTCTGGATTGCCTACCGTCTGCTTTTTTCAAGAAGGACTTTGTTCGGGGGCTCGGCGGTTTTCTCTCTGGTGGGACTGATCCTCGGGGTCGGGGCTTTGGTGGCCTCCATGGCCGTGATGAGCGGATTTGAATCCACGCTGCGCTCGGCGATGGCGGATATGACGGGGCATGTGCAGTTGGTCAAACGATCCACTTTCCAGGAGCCTTGGAAAGAGCTGGAAAATAAAATCCGCAAACAAGAACCCACCCTTGTCTCCTCCGTCCGCTATCTGCGCACGGAAGCGGTGCTGGCCCATCAAGGGGTCATTCAAGGAGTGATGGTTCAGGGGATCGATGAAGAGCACGCCCAGGATGTGTTGGACTTTTCCTCCCGCCTGGTGGATGGAAGCCTGGACCTGAAAACGCCCCCGGGAACAAAAACTCCGGCCCTGATCGGAAAGCGCATTGCCCAGCGGGTGGGGCTCAAGGTCGGCGACAGTTTCCGTGTGGTCATACCCATCCCCGATGCCATTGACCCGGGCCGTTTTCAGCGGCGGATTGCGGAGTTTCAGGTGCGCGGGATCCTGGATATGGGAAAAACCGAGTGGAATGAGCGCATGATTATTTCCCCTCTGAAGGCCGCCCAGGATCTGGTGCAAATCGGCGACCGCTACAGCGGGCTCTTGATAAAGTTTAAAGATATCAACTACGCCCGCACGGCGGCCTTTAATTTAAGCCAGTCCCTGGGGCCGAATTACTGGGTCAGCGACTGGCGGGATCTGAACGAGAATCTTTTTGAGGCGGTGAAAATCGAGCGGGTGGTGATTTTCTTTGTGGTGCTCATTATCATCATTGTTGCGGCCTTTAATGTTTCCAGCACTTTGTTTGTCAATGTGGTGCAACGTTATGCAGACATTGCCATTTTAAAAACTTTGGGGCTTCCACAAAAGAGCATTTTAAAAATGTTTAGCCTTCAGGGTCTTTTAATGGGGGGTTTTGGCCTTGCCGTGGGCACCCTTTTTGGCCTTCTTCTGTGTGTGGGCTTTAGTGTTTTGCAAAAAACCCTGGGGCTTCTTTCCGGGTCTGTTTACCGCGTGGATTCCATTCAAGTGGAAGTGCGCTTTGTGGATTGGATTTTTATTGCTTTAGCCACCATGGTGATTTGTTTTGTGGCGACCCTGGCTCCGGCCTTGCGGGGCTCAAAACTGAATCCAGTAGAAGGACTCAAATATGGTTAACTTGATTCGCGCCGATTCCATCGTGAAATCCTATCCTCAAGGCGACGGCGGGGAACTGCAAATCTTAAGAGGTTTGTCGTTAGACATTCAAGAGGGGGAAGCTCTCTGCATCCTCGGGGCCTCGGGAGCGGGGAAAAGCACCTTTTTGCAGATTCTGGGGACCCTGGACCGCCCGCAAAGTGGGCAATTGTTTTTTAATGAGCGCAATCTTTTGGCCATGGGCGATGAGGAGCTCTCGCTGTTTCGCAATGAAAAAATGGGTTTTGTCTTTCAGTTCCACCATCTGTTGGCCGAGTTCACGGCCTTGGAAAACGTCATGATCCCCAGTCGTATTGCGGGGGAGTCTTTGCGAGAGGCCCGCGACAAAGCCACGGAATTGCTCTATCAAATGGGTTTGGGGACGCGCATTGAACACTATCCCTCGCAACTGAGCGGGGGCGAGTTGCAGCGTGTCGCCATTGCCCGCGCCCTGGTTCGCAGACCCAAGATTTTGTTTGCCGATGAGCCCACCGGAAACTTGGATATGCAAAACAGTCAGCGGATCCAGGATTTGTTTTTTGAACTTAAAGAAAGACTTGGATTAGCCTTGGTGGTGGTCACCCATGATCTGAGCTTTGCGCAAAAATTCCCCAAAATTTTGCGTATGAAGGATGGGCAGTGGGTGTAAGGGGAGCCCCTAATGTTTGACAAGGCCTAGGTCTTGGGCTAGGCTTTCACTTTATTTTCATAAGTACTCAAAATTTCTTGGGAATTTAAGAAAAAACAATGAAGACTCAATGAAGGAAGATCGACATTGCGACCACAAAGGACACTTCAAAAGCAGAAGATTTTTATTCTCATTTCCCTGATTTTTGCGATGGTCGTGTTGAACGTGTCGCTCACGCGGGCCCAGGCTCAAGCCTCCCGTGCCAAGAAAGCGCCCGCGCGCCGGGCGAAGACCCCGCCGCCTCCGGCTTCGGCCGCCCCGGCCCCTTTGACTCGCCAGTGGGTGGTGAAAAGTGTTGATGTCACCGGAACCCGCAAGCTTGAAAAAGACGCCGTAATCAATCGTCTGGTGACGAAGCCCGGGGAGTCCTATTCCGAGGAAAAACTCCGTGAAGATGTGACCAATCTTTTTAAGACCGGCTACTTTGTCAATGTCGAGGTGGACCGGGCCGTTCAGGGCAATGAAGTCGTTTTGACCTACCGGGTGACGGAAAAACCCTCCATCGTGGAGATCGTCTACGAAGGGAACTCCGAAGTGAAGAGTGAAGACCTGGGAGAAACCGTGGGGATTAAAACCTACGAGATCCTCAATATGAGCAAGGTCAAGGAAGCCACGGAGAAGCTGCAGAAACTTTATGAAGACAAGGGCTATTTCCTCGCGAAAATCACTCCGGTGATTGAGGACGTCAAAAAAGATGAGAGCGTTCGCCTTGTTTTTAAGATCGAAGAAAATGACAAGGTGAAGGTCAAGAAAATCACCATCCTCGGCGCGAAGAAAATCCCCGAAAGCACCCTGAAGGGCTATATGCTGACCAAAGAGGGGGGCTTCTTTTCTTTCATGAGCGGTTCAGGCGCCTATAAGCAGGAGGCCTTTGACCGCGACACCCAGGCCCTTCGTTTTGTTTATTACAATCAGGGATATATTCAAGCCAAGATTGACCGTCCCCAGGTCTATGTGACCCCGGACAAGAAAAGCATCTACATTACTTTGCGTGTGGACGAAGGCGAGCAGTACAAAGTCGGTGAAGTTGATTTTGGCGGGGATGTGCTTTTCTCCAAGGATGAACTCTTTGGTCTGATCAAACTCACCTCCGGCAGTGTTTTCGCCTATGATGTCCTCCACAAGGACCTCGGTGAATTGCAGGCGAAGTACGGGGATTTGGGTTATGCCTTCGCCAACGTTATCCCGCGCACCCGCATCAATGACAAAGACCTGAAAGTCGACCTGCTTTTCGAATTTGATAAGGGCAATAAGGTTTACTTCGGCGATATCAATGTGGTGGGCAATAGCAAAACCCGTGACAAAGTGGTGCGCCGGGAGTTGAAGATTCGCGAGGGTGAACTTTACAACGAGACCCGCCGCCGCCAGTCGCTGGAAAATGTGCAGCGCCTGGGCTTCTTTGAAGAAGTGAACTTTAAAACCTCCACCTCCCCGGATAAGCCGGACGTCCTTAATATGGATATCGTGGTGAAAGAGAGAAACACCGGGCAGATCCAACTGGGGGCCGGGTACGGAACCGTCACCCTGTTCACTTTGACCGGGTCTGTGAATCAGACGAACTTCCTCGGAAAGGGGCAAAACCTCGGGGCCTCGCTGAACATCAGCCGGACCGAGAGCTTGTTCAACTTCACCTTCACCGAGCCCTACTTCCAGGACACCCTGTGGTCTTTGGGAGGGGAACTTTATCAAAGCAAGGATACGGGCCGCTTAAATTATGATGAGAACCGAACCGGGGCGGCCGTGAGCATGGGGCATCCCCTGGGTGAAGACTGGCGCGGAATTTTACGTTATAAGCTGGACCGCACCCGTCTTACGGAGAAGTATGATTATAACAATAACCCTTTGACAGACCCGGATGTCTTTCCTCTGGAGACGGCCAATGGGTACACCAGCTCCTTAACGGGCACTCTGCAATATGACACCCGCAATGACCGCTTTATGACCTCAAAGGGGATTTTGACCAGTCTTTCCCATGAGTATGCCGGCTTGGGCGGGGACTTAAAATACCAAAAAAGCACCGTCATTTTCCGCTACTTTAAGAATATCTTCTGGGATGTGGTGTGGAGAAACTCCCTCACTTACGGGCAGATCTCCTCCTTGAATGGGCGCCGGCCTCCGTTCAACCAACTGTTTTCTTTAGGGGGGCCTTACTCCCTGCGGGGATACCGGCCCTATAGCGTGGGGAAACGGGTTCGTTCGCAGCGGGCCTATGATACGGCCTATAGCAACAATGGCGGCAATGCGGCCTTGGCCGAGCAAGAGGCGATGGTTTTCTACGGGGGCGAACAGCAGCTGATGTATCAAACCGAATTGCAATTCCCGCTGATTAATGAGGCGAAAATCATGGGGGTTGCTTTTTATGATATCGGCCAGGCCGAGGATGCCATCTCCGCCGATCGTTTTTATGCGGATGCGGGTTTTGGGATCCGCTGGTTCTCTCCCATCGGGCCTTTGCGCTTTGAGTGGGGCTTTCCTTTGAACCGCAACCCCGTATATCACAAGGATCCGATGATCTTCGATTTCTCCATCGGCACGCCGTTTTAATTTAAAAGCTTAAGGAATAAGGATAATAACACTAAGGATTCTGGAGGACTGATGAAAAAACAAATGACAGTGATTGCAAGTTTGATCTTGGCGGTGGGCCTGGCTCACGCCGCGGAAGTGAAAATCGGCTACGTGGACATGCAAAAAGCCATTCAAAGCACCGCCGCCGGTAAAAAAGCGAAAGCGGAATTAGAGGGCGAATTTAATAAAAAGAAAAAGGAACTTGAGAAAAAAGAAGCGGATCTGAAAAAGATGGGTGAGGACCTGGAAAGAAAAAAATCCGTCCTCTCGGAAGAGGTTCTCAATAAAAAACAGGCGGAATTCCAGGAAGAGATGCTGAAATACCGTGATGTGGTCGGTAAGAGCCAGATTGAAATCCAAAAGAAAGAGCGCGACCTCACAGCTCCGATTCTGGATAAAATGAGAAAAACCATTGAAAAAGTGGCCAAAGAAAAAGGCTACACCATGGTTCTTGAAAACAGCCAGATGGTCCTCTACGCCACAGCGGATGCGGATCTGACTGATGCCGTGATCAAAGCCTACGAAAAAGAAAAGTAATTCCATCCGAGCAAACAAAGAGGAGAGCCCTGTGAAGATCCATCCGACGAGCGTGGTTTCACCCGATGTGGAAATCGGTCCAGATGTTGAAATTGGTCCCTATTGCCTGATTCAAGGTAAAGGGAAAATCGGTAAAGGCACCTTCGTGGAAGGTCATGTCACCCTTGGTTATCGCAACGGGGTTATTGTGATCGGGGAAAACAACCATTTTTCCCCGGGCGCGGTGATTGGCGGCCCTCCCCAGGATATTTCCTATAAAGGGGAAGAAACGAGCCTGATCATCGGCAATAACAACACGTTTCGCGAATTCTCCACGGTGAATCTGGCGACCTCCAAAGCGGACAAAAAAACCGAGATCGGCAATAACTGTTATATTATGGCTTACGCCCATATCGGTCATGACTGTAAACTCGGGGACAATGTGATCATGGCCAACAACTCCCAACTGGGCGGTCACTGCGAGATTGAAAGCAATGTCGTGATCAGCGCCATGTGCGGTCTGAACCAGTTCACGCGGGTGGGCCGGGGGAGCTTCCTGGCCGGCGGCTCTGTGGTGAATAAAGACATCCCACCCTTTGTGCGCGCCGAAGGGCATTGGGCCCTGGTGCGGGCGACCAACAAGATCGGCTTGATCCGCCGTGGGTTCGCCCGGGATGAGGCAAACAACGTGCACAAAGCCGTGCGCATCCTGGTGATGGGCAAAGGGACTGTGGATGAAAACATCGAGCGCATCCGCGCGGAGTGCACGCCCAGCGAGAACATCGAGCACTTCATTCACTTCGTGAAGAGTTCCAAACGGGGCATCGCCATCGCCCGCAACCAAAAAGAGGTTTCTGATGAGTAAGCTTCGTGCGGCGGTGGTGGGAGTCGGGTACTTGGGGACCTTCCATGCCCAAAAATACACGAAAAACCCCAAGGTCCAGCTTGTCGGAGTCTGCGACTACACGCCGGCCCAGGCGGACAAAGTGGCGGCGGAACTGGGAGTGGCCTCCCTTCATCGCGCCCAGGATCTGATCGGGCAGGTGGATCTGGTCACGATCGCTGCCAGCACCCAATCCCATTATGAACTTGCCAAGTTGTTTCTTAATAACGGCATTCACGTGAACGTGGAAAAGCCCATTGCCGCCACCCTTTCCCAAGCGGAAGAACTGGTGAACCTCGCTCAGCAAAAAAATCTCAAGCTGGCGGTGGGGCATATTGAAAGATTTAATCCCTCGGTTCAGGAATTGAAAAAAAACCTGCAAAACACTCAGACTCTGGAACTGACAAGACTGGCCACTTACAAAGCCCGCGGGGCGGATGTCAGCGTGCTGCACGACTTGATGATCCATGATATGGATTTATTGTACTGGCTTTCGGGAAGCGAGATGGAAGCCTTTCAGGCCTCCGGGTCAAAACTGATCTCCAAAGAGTTGGACACGGCCCAGGTGAGTGTGCAGATGAAATCGGGCTTGGCAGCTTATATTCACGTCAGCCGCGTGTCTGCAAATATGCAGCGCTGGATCCGCGCGACCCAAAAAGGAAATATTCTCTTTGCCAATACCGGCACCCAGGAAATGGAAAAATCGGAACCCGGGTCCGAGGACACTCCGGTCAAGGTCAGCACTTGGACTCTGGCCAAAGAAGATGCCCTGCAAAGGGAAACCGACGCCTTCATCGAGTCGGTTTTAAACAACACGCCTCCGGTGGTGAGCGGGCAGGACGGTTTCAAAGCCCTGAAGGCCATTGAAACCCTCAAAACCGCCATTGAGGCCCGTTTATGAATGAAGTCCTGATTGTTGCCGCCGAAGCCTCGAGCGTCACTTACGCCCAGCGCCTGCTGGAGTATTGGCAACGCCGCCAGTTTCCGGTGAAAGCCTTCGGCGTCGGCAGCCAGGATATGGAAAAACTCGGCTTTGAACGCATCGGCAAAGCCGAAGAGATGGCCGTGGTGGGGGCTGCGGAAATCATCAGCGCCTACAGCCGCCTGAAAAAAGTCTTTGATGATCTGGTGGCCGCCGCGGCCACCCGCAGGCCCAAGGTGGCCATCGTCATGGATTACCCCGAGTTCAACCTGATGCTTGCAAAAAAACTGCACGCCCTGGGGATTCCGGTGGTTTATTATATCTCCCCGCAAGTCTGGGCCTGGCGCAAGGGTCGGGTGAAAACCATCAAAAAATACTGCAAAAAAGTGTTTGTGCTTTTTCCCTTTGAAGTGCCTTTTTATCAGGAGCACGGCGTGCCGTGCGAATTTGTCGGCCATCCTCTTTTGGAGGAGTTGGAGGACAAGCTTTTTGATCCCGCTTACCTGAAAACCCACCGCAATCAATGCGGGATCCGTGACGATGAAGTGGTCCTGGGGCTTATGCCCGGAAGCCGCAATCTGGAACTAAAGCAACACTTTGCCATCCAGCTGGAAGTGGCCCGCAAGCTGGCCAAGAAATACCAGAATCTGAAAATCCTCATCATGGTGGCGCCCACCTTCGATAAAGAGAAGTTGGAGCCTTACCTGGAGGACTTCCGCCTGCCTTATGTCATCATGAAGGATGAGCCTTCACGGATGGTGCATCTGGCCGATTATGTTCTTGTGGCTTCGGGGACGGCGACCCTGATGGTGGGACTCTTGCAAAAGCCCATGGTCATCATGTACCGCATGAAGTTTTTAACCGGCGTTTTTGCCCGCCTTTTTATCCGCGGGGTGAAATACTTCGGTCTGGTGAATTTGATCCTGGGCCGGGAAGTGTGCCCCGAGCGCTGGCAATCCGATGCCAATCCTGAGACTCTGTTTGCATTGATGGACCGCTACCTCCAAGACCCCTCCTACGCCGCCAAGGTCCGCGGGGAGCTTGCGGAATTGCGCCAGCATCTGGGGGATAAAGGCGCGACGGAACGGGTGGCCCACTCCCTGGAGGAGTTTTTCCGTTCATGAACAGTCTAAAGCCATTCAGTTTTTTGTACGAAAAAATGGCGGGTTTTAAAAACTATCTTTATGACAATGAGTACTTTCAGCCCCTCGAACTGCCGATCTCGGTTTTAAGCCTGGGGAATTTAACCATGGGCGGGACCGGGAAGACCCCTCTGACGGACCTGTGCCTGCGCCACTTCCAGCGCCGCCGCTTGAAGGTGGCGGTGGTGAGCCGCAACTACCGGGCCCAGGTCAAAGAAATCGCCCAAGTGGATTTAAGCCGCGGGGATGCGGCCCAGTACTTCGGTGACGAGCCGGTGTTGCTGGCCCAAAGAAACCCGCATGTGGATTTTTTTGTCGGGCCCCATAAATTTCAGACCGCCCAATACGCCCTTGAAAAAGTGAACCCGCAACTGGTGATTGTTGACGACGGATTTCAACACCGCCAACTTTACCGCGATGTGGATCTTGTCATCCTTGATGCGACCGAACCCTTAGAAAACTACCGCTGCATTCCCCTGGGGCGGGCGCGCGAGCCCTGGGAGTCCCTGGCGCGGGCCACGGCCTTTGTCGTGACCAAAGCCAATCTGGCCAACCCCGCGGATCTTCAAGCCCTTTGTTTAAGGCTTCAGAAATTCCATAAGCCTATTATTCCCATGAACTATGAACTGCTCCGCCTGCGCGGTCATTGTTTGCCAGGAGAGAAGAGCCTGAAGGAATGCAAAGGGGAAGAGGTGTTTCTCGTTTCCGCGATCGCCAAGCCCAAGTCCTTTGAGAAAAACATGGAGAAGTTCTCCATGCGGGTCCAAGGGCATGCCGTCTTTCGCGATCACCATCAGTACACCTCCAGGGATGTCGCCGAGATCATCGCCAAGGCAAGCCGGAATGGGGCCCGGGGGCTTATCACCACGGAAAAAGACTACGTGAAGTTGAAACCCCTTTGGCCGGAGGACGTGCCTCTATGGTATGCTCCTTTGGAACTGCAGATCCAATCCCAGGAAGATGTTTTTTATGAAATCCTTGACCAAGTCCTTCATTAGAGGTTTCAGCTTCGTTTTGTTTTTATTGCCACGATCGCTGACCCGAAGTCTCGGGGCGGTGATCGGGTTTTTGTGGGTGGATCTTCTGCGCGTGCGCCGGAGGGTGATCATGGACAATCTGCGCATCGCCTTTCCGGAGTGGTCCGAGGAGAAGCGGCTTAAAGTCGGGCGGGCCAGTGTCTACAATATGGGCCGGGGGTTTTTTGAAGTCTTTCTGGTCCCCCATCTGAATCAGAAGTGGCTGGAACAGGAAGTGGTTTTTGAAGGGGAAGAGAGGCTTAAAAGCGCCTTACAGCAAGGTCGTGGGATTCTGGCCTTAAGTCTGCATCTGGGGAACGGGGATGTGGGGTCCTCGGCCATCGTCATGAAGGGATACGCCTTAAGTATTATCACCAAAGTTTTCAAAAATAAGTTCATGAACGATTTGTGGTTTTCTTTTCGCGGCGGCCAGGGCGTGGGCTACATCGACGCCCACAGTGACAAGAACAGTTTTGAGATTCTCAAGGCCCTCAAGCGGCAGGAAATCGTGGTTTTTGTCTTAGATCAGTTTATGGGACGGCCCTACGGTATTGCCACGACCTTTTTTGGCAAAAGAACCGGCACGGCCTACGGTCTGGCTTTATTTGCCGTAAAAACCAAAGCTCCAGTTCTTCCCATTTACACTTATGAGGGCCAGGACCGGAAAATACATGTCGTCTTTGGCCCTGAGATCCCCGTGCAGGAGCTTGTGACGGACGACAGGGACGGAAGCCTTCTTGCCATCACCCAACGCTTTAATGATAAGATTGAGGAGGTCATCAAGGAACATCCAGAACAATGGATGTGGGTGCATCGACGGTGGAAGGACTTCACGTGAAACGCTTTGTTTACTTTTTCGGCTGCCTCTTGCTCCTCTCCTGCTCTTCAACACTGTTGAAGTACGAGAATGAGAAAGAACTTGCTGTCAACAATGAGTTTGAGCAGGCTGTTAAAATTGAAAAAGCGAATGAATCCGCAAATCCGGCGAAGAAGGAAAGCCAGGCCCCCCAGGGCCCGACCCCCGTGCCCAAAGCGACGCCTTCCGAGGTCGAGCGCTCCTTGATCCCGCCCGGAAAAGAGGAAGGCGGGGAACCCCCGGTGCCGACCAAAACCGCACCCGCGAAAAAAACCGCGAAAAAATCCTCCAAGCCCCCCCTCAAGGGAAAAAAGAAAGGCACTTTGCCGGAAGCCGAGGCGGCCCCCGTGGTGCCCCAGCCCCGTCAGCCGGAAATTGAGGACGATATCGGATTTCAGGGCCGTCGCCCCGTGAAGGATCCCTTCCGCGTCGGTGAAGTCATCACCCATGAGGTGAGTTATTTTAAAACAACGGCGGGCTCTCTCATCCTCAAAGTCGAGCCGATGGTGAACGTGAACGGGCGCAAGGCCTATAATTTTGCCACCGAAATTAAAACCAGCTCCATGTACTCGCACATCTACGCCGTGGATGACCGGGTGGAGACGTTTGTCGATTACGAAACTCTCGTTCCAAGGGTGTATGCCCTGCATGTCAGAGAGTCCGGCCAGTTGCGCGAAGCACGCATGCTTTTTGATGAAAAGGCCAACCGGGCGACCTTCTGGGAAAAAAAGGTGACGGAAAAAAGCGGCACCGAAGAAAAAAAACAGGCCTGGGATATTCTCCCATATTCGCAAAACGTCTTTAGTGCGATCTTCTATATGAGAAACTTCCAGTGGGAGCCGGGCAAAGAGATTGCCTTTCGAGTGGCCGACGATGAACAAAATTTGATTTTCAAAGGCAAGTGCCTGCGCCGTGAAAAAATAGACACGGTCCTCGGAGAAAAAGACGCCCTGGTGATCAAACCCCAGATCATTCTGAAGGGGGCGTTTAAGCCCGTCGGCGATATCTATATTTGGCTCTCGGATGATGACCACAAGTACCCTCTTCGGATTGAATCCAAGATTAAAATCGGAACCCTGGTGTCCGAGGTGATTTCCATTGAACCTGGACATAATTAAGCACTAGGTCGAGTCCCCAGCCTCCCAAAAGCCGGGTAGACTGGAAGCATGGCCCTTTCTTCTTGCCGTTACTTCTCAGGTTACAAACCCTGCCCCAGGCACCGCACCTGCGATGACTCCTGCCCGCAGAAGTCTATTCCTTCCGTTTATCTGCTGATTGTGCATCTGGGGGCGATCGGTGCCGTGGTGCGGGCGACGAGCCTCTTAAAAGCGATCAAAAGAAAATACCCCTTCAGTCATATCACCTGGGTGACGGATGCCCCGAGCGACCAGCTTTTACGCCATCACCCTTTGTTGGATCGGGTGCTGGTCACCCGGGAGGAAGACCTGTTGGCGCTGTCGGCTCTTGAGTTTGATGTCGCCCTGATGATTGATAAATCCCTCAAGGCCGCCGGTGTCCTGAAGCGCACGCAGGTGGAGCAGGTTTTTGGTTTTAAATGCGAGGGGCGGGGAGGGGCCGTGATTCCTGCGACCCCTGCGGCCGAGGAGCTCTGGCATTTGGGTCTGGAGAATGAAAAAAAGTTTTTTGTTAACACCAAAGCGGAAACTCAGCTGATGACGGAGGCCCTGGAGTTAGGCCCCTATCGCCGGGACGAGTATGACTTGCCTCTGAGCGCCGAAGAGGCAGCGGAGGCTTTGCGCCGGCACCGGGAATGGCGGCGGGGACGCCCGTGGGTTTTAGGGATCAATACCGGTTGCAGTGCGGTGATTCCATATAAAAAACTCAGCGTGGAATTTCACCGCTCTCTGATACAGAAAATCCAGGCCGAGCTGAATGTGAGCATCGTCCTTTTGGGCGGTCCCGAAGACACGCTTCGGAACCAAAGAATCGCGTGGAATTTGCCAGTGATACAAAGCTCTACTGGTGCGGGCCTGAGAGAGGGATTGGTCAATGTGGCGGCGTGTGACCTGGTTCTGACGGGGGATAGCTTGGGGATGCACATGGCCATCGCCCTGAAAAAATACGTGGTGGCCTGGTTTGGGCCCACCTGCGCCCAAGAAATTGATCTCTATGGACGGGGTGAAAAAATCCTCAGCAAAGCCCCCTGTGCCCCCTGTTGGAAGAGAGTTTGCGATCAGCCGACAATGTGCTACGATCTGGTGTCTTTAAGCGAAGTCTTTGAAGCGCTTCAAAGGGGTTTAAACCAGTGTCAGTCAATGTCTTCATCCAAACAGCCTTCCTCGGAGATCTGCTCCTGAGCATCCCGGTTATGAAAAAAATGAAAGAGCTGTGGCCGGACCAGAAGCTCGTCTTGGTGTGCCGCCAGGGATTGGGGGATTTTTTTCTGCGCACGCGTTTGGTGGACGAGGTTTTTGAAATTAAAAAAGGACAGAGGGATTCCTATCAGCGTGTGGTGGAGGCCTTAAAAACCTCCTCGGTTCACACTTTGGTCTCCCCCCATGAATCCCTGCGCACGGCCTTTTTTTCACGAAAAATCAAAGCGCGGCAGAAAATTTCTTTTGCCAAGGCCTGGAATCGCTTTTTTTACGGGCTTCGCGTGGCCAAAAATTATGAGCTTCCGGACGCTCTTCGCCAATTGAGTCTGCTGCAAAGTTTTGATGTTAAATTGCAATATCAGATCGAGGCCTATGCCAGTTCCCGTCAGGCCTACCGTGTGGATAAGACGGGGCTGCTCTCCGCCCCGCCGGAGTGGGCCTCCATGAGTTTGCGGGAATTTTATGAGACCGAAAAAGAGCGTCTGGCTCCCTTGCTGACGAGTCTGGGGCTTGGTTTTGAAAATTTAAAAAAAGCCGTGGCTTTGTTTCCGGGGAGTGTGTGGGCGACAAAACGTTGGACGGAAACCGGTTATATCCAGACAGGGCGGAAGCTTGCCCAGCAGGGGATTCCCGTCCTTGTCATGGGAGGGCCCGGGGAAGAGGACCTCTGTGAGCGTGTGGCCCAGGCGATTCCCCAAGCCCTCAACCTTTGCGCCAAGACCAGCATTTTTGAATCCGCTTTGCTTTTATCCCAGATGGTGGCGGTCGTGGGAAATGACAGCGCCTCGATGCACCTGGCAGCCACCAGTGGAACCCCATCGGTGGTGATTTTCGGGCCGACGATCCTGCAGTTTGGCTTCAGGCCTTGGCAGGACAAGGTCTATGTGGTGGAAAAATCAGATTTGTCGTGCCGCCCCTGCGGTAAACACGGGCACAAGGCCTGTCCCCTGCGGACGCATGCCTGCATGAAACGCCTTGTCCCTGAAGAGGTCCTTCAAAAAGTGCAGAGTCTCTTGCACGCCGGTCCCCGGTGATAATTTAAAGGGCAGTTTCGATTTATTTAAGCGGATAAATTGTCAATCCACCATTCGGTATTTGACGATTTCCTTCATCTTAGATAACTCCTTGGTATGACAAACGTGACACCAAAAATAACCAAGACCCTGAATTCTGCACCTAAAAAACTCCCTCCTTCCGACAAGCTTGGATTTGGACAATATTTTTCGGATCACATGTTCATCGCCCAGTTCCGGGAGGGCCAAGGCTGGCATGAAGCGGCGGTGGTTCCTTATGGGCCTATCTCGCTGGATCCGGGGGCTTCTGTTTTGCATTATGGCCAGGCCCTTTTTGAGGGGATGAAAGTCTTTCGTCAGCAGGACGGCCGTATTGTTTTCTTCCGCCCCGAATTCAATTATCACCGCTTGTGTGAGGGCGCAGCCCGCCTGTGCCTGGAGGCGCCGCCTTTGGATCTTTTTATGGCCGGCTTGCATGAGGTGGTGAAAACGGACGAGCGTTGGATTCCAGCCGAACCCAACACAGCTTTGTATATCCGCCCCACTTTGATCGGGACGGAGGCCTTCCTTGGGGTGCGTCCTTCCCGGGAAACCATGTTGATGATTTTGCTCTCACCCGTGGGTTCTTACTACGCAGAGGGGACTAAACCTGTAAAGATTTGGACTGAAGAAAAATACCTTCGCGCAGCTCCCGGGGGCTTGGGGGCCGTCAAGGCCGGCGCAAACTACGCCTCCAGTTTGAAGGCGGCTTTGGAGGCCAAAAAACGTGGCTACTCGCAAGTGCTGTGGCTGGATGTGGAACACCAAGGGATTGAAGAAGTGGGCACGATGAATGTCTTTTTCGTGTTTGACGATGAAATCGTCACCCCGGCCTTGAATGGCAGCATTTTGTCGGGCGGCACCCGGGATGCCATCATCCAATTAATGAAACTGAAAAAGCTCCCGATCGTTGATCGCCGGATCACCATTTCGGAAGTCATTGAGCGGCTGGGACGAGGGCAATTGAAAGAAGCTTTCGGCACCGGCACGGCGGCGGTGATCTCTCCCATCGGGGTTCTCGCTTACAAGGGCAAAGACTGGGTCATTAATAATAATGAAAACGGCCCCCTCAGCACACAATTGTTTGGGGAAATCACCTCCATTCAACGGGGCACCCAGGAAGACCGCCTTGGCTGGCTGACGCCTTTATTGCATACTTAGGGAGTGTATCAACTTCGTCCCTACCAACAAGATGCTGTGACAGCGACGCTCCAGCACTTCCGCCAGGAGAAATCCCCGGCGGTGGTGGTCTTGCCCACAGGAGCGGGCAAAAGCCTTGTGATCGCTGAATTGGCCCGCCGGGCCCGGGGCCGGGTTCTGGTGCTGGCCCATGTGCGGGAACTGGTCGAACAAAACCACGCCAAGTACAGCGGCTTTGGCCTTGAAGCGGGGATCTACTCCGCAGGGCTTCAGCGCAAAGAACGCGACTCCAAAGTTATTTTTGGCAGCATCCAGTCCATCGCCCGCGCGCCGGAAGAGTTCTTTAAAAGCTTCTCTTTGTTGGTGATCGATGAGTGCCACCGCGTTTCCATGGAAGGGGAGAGCCAATACTTTCAGGTGATTTCCCGCTTGCAGAAAATCAATCCCGAGCTTTGCATCCTGGGGCTCACCGCGACCCCTTACCGCCTGGGGCTGGGTTGGATTTACCAATATCATGGCCCGCGCCGGCTCCTGCAGACCGCTGAGGAGCGCTTCTTTAAAAAGTGCATTTACGAGCTTTCGCTGCGCCATCTGATTCAGAATCATTATTTAACAACCCCCATTCAAATCGACTCGCCGGTGGCGTGTTATGATTTTTCCAGCCTGAAGCTTCGGGGCACGCACTTTGTGATGGCCGAGGTGGAGGCTCTGTTAAAGGATCAAAAACGCATCACTCCTTTGATCATTAAAAACATTATTGAAATGTCCCGGGAGCGCGAGGGAGTGATGATCTTCACAAGTTCCGTCCGCCATGCCCAGGAGATCATGCGATGCCTTCCGCCCTTTGTCTCCGCCCTGGTGGTGGGGGACACCGGGGGCGCGGAGCGCGAAGAGATTATCGCCGCCTTTAAAGAAAAAAAGCTGAAGTTTCTGGTGAACGTGTCCGTTTTGACCACGGGTTTTGATGCGCCCCACGTGGACGTGATCGCGATCCTCCGGCCCACGGAATCCGTGAGCCTCTATCAGCAGATTGTCGGCCGCGGCCTGCGTTTAAGCCCGGGCAAGAAGGACTGCCTCATTTTGGATTACACGGGCCAAGGGCATGATTTATTTTCACCGGAGATCGCCGAGGACAAACCGGCAACGGACTCGGTGCCGGTGGAGGTGGTGTGTCCGGCGTGCGGGGTGCAAAACACCTTCTGGGGGCGCCGGGATGCCGAGGGACAGGTGGTGGAGCACTATGGGCGTCGCTGCCAGGGGGCCATGCCAGACCCCAATGGCGGCCTTCAGCCGTGTGGCTTCCGCTTTCGCTTTAAGCGCTGTGATCACTGCGGGGAAGAGAACGATATCTCCGCGCGCACCTGCACCGCCTGTGCTCACGTGCTGGTGGATCCTGATAAAAAACTAAAAGAGGCCATGTCCCTGAAGGATGCCCATGTGATGCGGGTGGATTCCATGGTTCTTGCAAAGACCATGGATAAAAAGGGGCGTCCGCGCCTGGAGGTGTGTTATTACGATGCGGATGCGCAGGTGCTGAAGGAATATTTTTACTTGAATACACCGGAGGCGTGCCGGGCTTTTTATTTTAATTTCGTGCGCATGCATGCGCGCCGGCCGGAACAGGCCCCCGAGATCCGGGGTCTTGACGAAGCCCTGGCCGCGAGGTCTTCTTTCCGCCAGCCGCTCTTTGTGGTGGCCCGCCGCCAGAAGCATTATTGGGTGATCCGTGAGAAGATCTTTGATGATGAGCAGAGTCGATCCGGAAAAAGAGGGCGCGAGGCCCCTCACTCCTCACTCATATAATCTTTTACATTGATCGCATACTTGCGGATTTTGCGCAGTAAGGTGTTCTTTGGGATATTGGCTTGGGCCACGGTTTGGTTGATGCGGCCGTTATTCGCTTTCAGGGCGCTGATGATGAAGTCCTTTTCCATCTGGTCTTTAAACGCATCAAAGTCCAAGGGCCCCGCATACCCCAAGGGGATGGCTCTGGGAGCCGCGTCCCGGGCCGCACGGAGATTCTCCGGCAAGCTCGCTTCGGTGATTTGCGAGGTGTTTTCCACGATGAAGGCCCGTTCAATCACATTCTCCAGTTCGCGGATGTTCCCCGGCCAGCGGTGTTTTTTTAATAAATCCAAAGCTTCGGGACTGATGCCGGTGATTGCGGCATTGTGCTGAGGGGCCAGCTTTTTGATAAAGTGCTGGACCAGGGCTGGAATATCATCCGTGCGCTCACGCAGGGGCGGAAGAAAGATGGGCATGACGTTCAAGCGGTAAAACAAGTCCTCGCGGAAGGTGCCCTCTTCCATCATCTTTTCCAGGTTGCGGTTGGTTGCGGCGATGATCCGGGTGTTGGTCTTCACTTCGCGGTTTCCACCCACGGGGGTGAATTTCTTTTCTTGCAGGACGCGCAAGAGTTTGACCTGCATCTCGGGCTTCAACTCCCCGATTTCATCCAGGAACAAAGTTCCGTTATTGGCCATCTGGAATTTTCCGATCTTGCGTTCCACGGCGCCGGTAAACGCCCCCTTTTCATGGCCAAAGAGTTCACTCTCCATCAGATTCTCCGGAATGGCCCCGCAGTTGATGGCGATAAAAGCGCCGCTCTTGCGGGGGGAGTTGTAGTGAATGGCCCGCGCCACGAGCTCTTTTCCAGTGCCGTTCTCGCCCCGGATCAAGACGGTGGTGTCGACTTTGCAAAGACGGTAAATCAGGTTGAACACTTCCCGCATTTTCTGGGAGTGACCGACAAAGTCGCTTTCGATGTCATCATCGAAAATAGGATTCGATAAGGCGAGGTTGGACACCAGTTCGCGCGCTTGCAAACTCGTGCGCACGATTTCAGCCAGACGCTGGGGATTGACGGGTTTTTCAACGTAATCATAGGCGCCATCCTTGATGGCGGTGACCGCGTCCTGGAGGTTGCTATGGGCGGTCATCAAAACCACAAAGGTGCGCGGATCGTGTTCTTTGATGGCCGCCAGGGCTTCAAGGCCGTTCATCTCCGGCATCTTCACGTCCATTAACACCAAGTCCCAGCTTTGCGCGCGGACTTTTTCCAGAGCCTCTTTCCCAGTGCTGGCCTCATCAATGACGAACTCCACATCCGGAAGGGTGGACCCCAAAATGGAAATCACGGACCGGCGCAGTTCGCCTTCATCATCTACGATCAGAGCGTTGAGAGTCTTGGTCATAACTTCACCTCTTGCGGTTTATTGAGAAGTTCTTAAGAACCGCTGCTTGTATCATCACTTAGGGGAAGGGTAAATGACACAGTGCTACCCAAACCCACTTTGCTTTCCAGGCTGACTTTGCCACCATGCAATTCAATAAAATACTTTACCAGATAAAGCCCTAAGCCGGAACCCTTGCTCTTTAAATCCTGATCCTTGCCGCGGGTGAATTTCCCCCAGACATTGTCCAGATCCTCAGGACGGATGCCTTCTCCATTGTCCTGAACTTTGACGAAAATGGAATCCTCCATCTCGCTGGAGTGAATCGCGATCCGTCCTCCGCGGGGAGTGTACTTGATGGCGTTTTCAATCAGATTCACCAGCACCTCTTTCATCAAAACCGTGTCCAGTTCCACTGAGAACATGGGCTCAAGCTCGGTGTGGATCTGGATTTCTTTTTCGGCGGCCAGAGGGCGGAGTTGCCGGATGGCCTGCTCAATGACCTCATTGATATCCGCCACTTCTTTATTGACCTTGAAGTCCCGGGATTCCACGCGCAGAACCTTGAGGATGGACTGGATATAGCGGTTCAACTCTTCTCCGCTCCCCCGCAGGGACTTCAGATCCTCCTGCATTTCGGGAGTGGTGGGCTGGGTCAACAGCCGGTCCACGATCGCCTGAATCTTCGCAATCGGCGTCTTCAAGTCATGGCTGATAAGGCTCACGAAATTGTTTTTGAGTTGTTCCAGCTCCTGCAGGTACTGCTGTTCCTGTTGCAGGCGGAAGTTCAGGCGCTCAATGCGGTTGGCTTGGTAACCGATAAAGATCACCCAGGTTGCCAAAAGCAGAATCGAAGGAGAGTAGGCGGGAAGCCAGATGTAAAACGTGTCAAAGACCCATGCCGAAAGCGCTGCAATGGAAAGCCCCAGCCACAGCATAAAAACCAGGGCCACGGACTGCGGGTACTGGGTGATAATGAAAACCGCGATCAGCGTCAAAAGCAGGAACATCAGGGCATAGACGCCGAAGCTCCATTGGCGGATCCATTTGTCGCCCAGAAGATCATCGGCGATATGGGCCAGGATCTCGGCCCGGGACAAGGCTCCCACGGGCGTCAGGTACTGGGGGCCGGAGTTGGTCTCAGCCCCCACCAGAATGATTTTGCCTGTGAGGGCATCGGGGGGGATTTCGTCGTTGAGGACTTCCGACAAAGTGTACTGCGTGAACACCCGGCCGGAGCCGCGGTAATTGATGCTGATGCCGGTGCGGGAGTGAGGGAACCTCTTGCCTACGATTTTCTCCACCAGATGCGGGAGCACGTCGCTTTGGTCAAAGATGTGCCGGATCATCCCGTCTTCATCGCGGCGGAGATCATTGGTGGCGATGTTCTCGTGGAGATCGTTGGTGAAGAGAGGTTCATAGAGGCGCTCAAAGTTGTTGGTGCTGGTGGACCACACCACACGCGGGTCTTTGAAGATTCTTTCCTCCTGGGGGGTGACCATCACTTCGCCGACGTTGATCCCGAAATACAGGGTGACCCCCACGGATTGCGGATTCTGCGTGAGAATTCTGTCCAGAAGGCCGAGCCAGATTTGCTTGTTCCAGAAAAAGCTGTCGGTGATGTCCGTGAGTTCGCTGAGATTGGCGATGGAGTTGGTGCGTTTGCCGTAGATGGACGTGAAATCCGATTGCTTGATGGTGACAAGAACGATTTGCGAGGAGGCCTTCTGGTCCCCGCGCAGATTAAAACGCTGGTCAAAGGAGTTGCCCTCGTCGCTGGAAAGGGCCATGACCCCGATGATCCAGCACAGAAGGGTGCGCAGCCAGAATCCGCGGCGGCGGAGGAAAAGCTTGCCCAGGGTCTGGATGCGGTTCAAAAACTCAATGATTTTCACGCGTTGCAACATAACAAATTGTATGAAAAATTCAAGAATTAAAAGAACTTATAGAGTATATTCTGCCTATGCAGATTTTTCAGGGTGTTGAGGAGCTCCCCCAGGACTGGAGCGCCTCTGTGGTCAGTATTGGAAACTTCGACGGAGTTCATTTAGGACACCAAAAGCTTCTCCGTCAGGCGGTGCAAGAGGGGAAGGCGCAGTCCCTGCCCATTGTCGTCTTTACCTTCAATCCCCACCCGGTCTCGGTCCTCTATCCGGAGCGCAAAATCCAAAAACTTTTTGATCACCGGGACCAACGTGAACAGCTCTCCCGCCTGGGCGTGACCCATTTGGTGGAGCAGGAGTTCACCCAGAGTTTTGCCAAGCTCTCGGCCGCGGATTTCGTGCAGTTTTATCTGATTGAAAAGCTCAAGGCCAAAACCCTGGTGGTGGGATATGATTTCTCCTTCGGTTCGAAGCGCCAGGGGGACATTCCTTTTTTGGAAAAAATCTGCAATGAAAAGGGCATCCGGTTGATCGTCGTCCCGGCCCACCAGGAAAACGGCGTCATTGTGTCCTCCACCCGCATCCGCGAGGAATTAAAAAAGGGCGACCTGCAGAAAGTGTATGTCTTTCTGGGGCGCAACTACTACCTGCGCGGCATTGTTCATCACGGCGATGCGCGGGGGCGCACCATTGGCGTCCCGACCGCCAATATGACACCCACTGTGGACTTTGTGGTCCGCCGGGGGGTGTATATCACGGAGACCCATTACCGCAATAAAACCTTCCCCTCCATCACTAATATCGGCTTCAATCCCACGTTTCACGGGGAAACCGATCCCCCCATCAAAACGGAAACCCACCTGTTTGATTTTGATGAGGATATTTACGGGCAGGAAATCCAAGTGGATTTGCTGCAGTTTCTCCGCGATGAAAAAAAATTCGCCAACGTCAAAGAGTTGATCGCGCAAATCCACGCCGACATCCAGCATGCCAAGGGATACTTTCATGGTCACCGGTAAGATTCTCGAGGTGGGCGCGGAGTTGAGTCTCTCGGGGCGGCATTTAAATCATTATTTTAAAAACCGCCGCTGGCAGGCGGAGTGCGTGGCTCTCGTGGGACGGGAGTTTTCCAACCTCCCGGAGTGGCTTCCGTACGTGCAAGAGGGCGCGCGCCTTTTACGCGTGCCTCCCGGGGAGGCCGCCACGGTCCTGGGGCATTTTCCGCACTTGCCGACGCCGGTGAAGTGGCTTGAAGTCGCGGACTCCCTTGAGTTGGAAAACGGGGAGTGGTGGCCCCGGCTCCATTTGTATGACACTCTTCGCACTATGATCGTCCGCCATTTTCAGGATCTTGATATCGGCCGGGACTCCTATGTCATCGGGGCGACTCCTCTGGGACGGGCGGCGGCGGCGGCGACGGCGGCTCTGGGATTTTCCCACATCAGCCTGGTGGATGAAGATGAAATGAAGCTTGAGCGGGAGGCGCGGCTTTTGCGCCGGTATCTGTTTGGTGTCACCATTGAAACCGTTCCCGCCCGCACCCTGACGGTGCGGGAAAAACCAGGCTCGCTCATGCTGAACACGGTCCCGATGCAGGACAATAGTACAGTTCTGGGGGACTTGTCGTACTTCAATTTCATGCAAGCCCGCGGGGTTGTCATTGATATCTCCGAGTGCAGTGCGCACAACCAGTTATTGGAGGAGGCTCAACGCGCGGACCTGAAAACCCTGTCGGGTCTGGTGGTCCAAGCCCACCGGGATGTGGATCTCTTGCGCCGGATTTTTCCGAGCGAGTATGTGACTTACGAGGATTATCTGGAGAGCTTCGCCGATCTCCTGTCCTCCCTGAAAAACCCTTCCTCTGTCTAGTTACAAAAAACGTCACTGCACGATAGACTGTGTCCATGTCTGTAATGAAAATCGGTGAGATACTCGTAAAGCAGGGCCTGTTACGTCCGGATCAGTTGAATCAGGCTCTTGAGGAACAAAAAAAATCCGGTGGCGCGCGCTTGACCCAGATCATTGTGGCTCTGGGATTTTTAAAAGACAATCAGATCCTTCGCGCGATGGAGAAGTACTACCAGGTTCCGGGCGTCGAGGTGAACAATTTTGAAATTGATCCCAATGTCACGGCGCTGGTCACACGGGAAGTCTGCGACCGCTATACTTTGATCCCGATTCAAAAAGCCGGCAACACTCTGGTCGTGGCGTTCGCGGATCCCGGCAACATCGTGGTTAAAGAGGACTTGCGTTTTCTGACCCGTCACCGCATTCAGGCCGTGGTCGGGACGGAAGTGGCCATTGCTTCGGCCATCGATAAAAACTACGGCGGCCTGATCAGCTCTAAAGCGCTCTCATCCATGTCCCAGGAAACCCAGGATGAGGAGTTCGGCGTCGCCGGAGGGGCCAATGTCGAGATCATTGACGAGAGCGGGGGGGGCGAGGACGCGCCGATCATTAAATTTGTGAACGCCATTTTGGCCGATGCGATCAAGCGCCGGGTGTCCGACATTCACTTTGAACCCTATGAAAAACGCTACCGTGTGCGCTTCCGGATCGACGGGGGCTTGATCGAGGCCACGGCCCCGCCTCCGGGATCCGCCGCGGCGATTGCGTCGCGGATCAAGATTATGTCAAAGCTTGATATCGCCGAAAAACGCCGTCCCCAGGACGGCCGTTTGAAAGTGCGCACCTCCAAAGGAAAAGAAATGGATTTTCGCGTGAGCGTCCTGCCCACGCTGTTTGGTGAAAAAGTGGTTCTGCGGCTTTTGGATAAATCCAACCTGCAGTTGGATATGACCAAGCTGGGGTTTGAGGAAGACGACCTGAAAATCTTCAAACAAATGATCAATCTCCCGCAGGGAATGGTGCTCATCACGGGGCCCACCGGCTCCGGAAAAACCACGACGATTTACTCCGCCTTGTATGAGTTAAATCAGCCGGATGTCAATATCAGCACGGCGGAAGACCCGGTGGAATTCAACCTGGAGGGGATCAACCAGGTGCAGATGAACCCCGATATCAACCTGACGTTTTCCGCGGCGCTTAAGTCCTTTCTGCGCCAGGACCCGGACATCATCATGGTGGGGGAGATCCGTGACCTGGAAACCGCAGAGATCGCCTTTAAGGCCGCGTCCACGGGGCATTTGGTTGTGAGCACGCTGCACACCAACGACGCCCCGGCGACGATCGTGCGCCTCACCGAAATGGGCGTGGCCCCGTATATCATCACCGCCACCGTGAACCTGATTGTGGCCCAGCGCCTGGTCGGTAAGATCTGTGAAAACTGCAAGACCTCCATTGAAGTGCCGCCGCAAGCCCTGGTCAACCTGGGGGTTCATCCCGATGAGATCGGGGAGTACCAGCTTTTTAAGGGCCGCGGCTGCGCCACCTGCAACGGCTCGGGGATCAAGGGGCGGGCGGCCATTTACGAACTCATGTCCATGACTGAAAAAATCAAAGAGGCGATCCTGAAAGGGGCCTCCGCGGGGCAGTTGCGTTACATCGCCCGGGAGCAGGGAATGCGGACCTTGCGCCGAAGCGCTTTGTTGAAATTAAAACGTGGCATCACCACAATCGAAGAAGTTCTTAATTCATCAGTGAAGGACGTTTAATGGCCTCTTTGAATTATTTCGCCGAAGCGAGAAAACGGAAGTCCCAGGAGCTTTTGCTGATCCTGGGAAGCGAAGCCAAGTGCCGGGTGCAAAAAAATTGGGTTAATCTGGACTCTTCCCCGGTGCTGCTCAGCGAATGGAATCTGGTGCTGAAGGCTTTGCTCAAATCGGATCAGCTCCGGCAACTGGAGGAGCAGGGCTCCCTGGAGGGGTGCGCGCAAATGGGCGATGGCACCCGCACCTCTTACACCATTTTCCAAAGTCATGACTGTTTTAAAGCCCACTTCTTTTTTGAACCAACCCATGTTTTTGAAACCGAGCTCAGTCTTCCCTCGGTCTTCCTTGAAACCGTCCAGCGCCGCCAGGGCCTGATCCTGCTGGCCGGACCGGTGCATCCGTTTAAAACCAACACCCTGGCACAGACCCTTTACCGCCTGAATAAGGATCACGCTTTTCATGGGGCGGTATTTTCCAGGCAAGCCTTCCCCAGTATTCCCGAAGAAAAGGCGAGCTTCGTTTACCAAAGCACCGCGGTGACCGACGCCGGCGAGAACGGGCTTTTTGCCGGCGCGGACGTCGTGGTTTTGCATGAAACCGTCTCGGAAAAATCCCTGGCCCACGCCCTGGATCTCTGCGATGAAGGCAAGATGGTGCTGATGACCATCGCCTCAAATTCTCTGATGAGCGCCTTTCACAAGTGCCTGGAGCTTCTCGCGCGCGCGCCCAACGTGCACTCGCAATGGAGGTTTTCCGAGCATTTGAAAATGGCGATCTCGCAACATCCTTTGGCCGCCTTATCCGAAGAAACCGTTTTGGGCTTTGAAATGCTTCTGAACACGCCGCAGGTCAAATCGTGGCTTGCCCAGGGACACCTGTCCTCGATTGAATCCTTGCTTCATTCGCATCAGGAAAACATCGGGGTGTTAAGCCTGAACCAGTCCTTATTACAGCTTCTCATACGCCGGAAGATTGATATGAAACAGGCGTTCCTTGTCACGCATGATCCGGACGGTCTTGATCAACTTCTTAAGAAGGTGGGGATTTAAACATGCCTCGTTACTCTTACACGGCCAAGAACCTCGCCGGGCAGACTTTCCAGGGTGAGCTGGACGCGGCCAATGAAAATGAAGCCCGTGTGCGTCTGCGGGCCCAGCAACTGATCCCCCTCCGCCTGGGGCTGAGCGGCAACCGCACGGGCCCTCGCGCCGCAGGCAAGAAATCCGGAGGCCTGTTCGCCCCCAAGGTGAAGACCAAGGATTTGCAGATCTTCACCCGCCAGTTTGCAACGCTCATCAACGCGGGGATTCCCGTCGTGGATGCGCTGAAGATTCTCTCAGAGGGGCTGCGCCCGGGGCTTTTGCGGGATGCGGCCGCCAAGGTCAAATCCTCCATCGAAAACGGAAAACGTCTGGCGGATTCCATGGCGGGAACCTCCGGGGTTTTTGACCGTCTCTATGTGAACATGATCCAGGCCGGCGAGGAGGCCGGGATCTTGGACTCCATCTTGAATCGTCTGGCCATCTACATGGAAAAGTCGGAAAAAATCAAAAGCCAGGTCAAAGGGGCGATGGTCTATCCGGCGGTCATCATGGTGGTTGCCGTGCTGGTGATTTCAGGGATTCTGATTTTTATTATTCCCAAATTTAATGAATTCTACGGCTCTTCCGGAAAAGAACCCCCGGCCCTGACCCAGATGGTGGTGGCCCTCAGCCACATGCTGGTGCAGAAGTGGTATGTCTTCTTGGGGGCGCTGATCGGGATTCCTTACGGGATCATGTATTATCTGGACACCGAAGAAGGGAAACGCAGCTTTGATGAGACCATCCTGAAAGTTCCTGTTTTTGGCGAAGTGGTGTTGAAATCCTCCGTGGCCCGTTTAAGCCGCACCCTTTCCACTCTTTTATCCTCCGGGGTGGGGCTGATTGATGCCATTGAGATTGCGGCCCGCACCTCAGGAAACAACGTCATTGAACGCATCCTGATTAAAAGCAAAGAGTCCGTCACTCAGGGGCGCAGTTTCTCCGCCCCCCTGGCCAAAGAAAAAGTCATTCCCGAAATGGTGGTCCAGATGATCGCCATCGGGGAACAATCCGGGACGATGGACGTGATGCTGGGAAAGATCGCTGATTTCTACGAGGATGAGGTGGAAACCGCGGTGAAAGCCATGACCTCCCTGATTGAACCGCTGATGATGGTCTTTTTGGGCGGCATCATTGCGATTCTGGTGATCGCGATGTATCTTCCCATCTTCAGCATGGGAGACATCGTCGGTGGAGGAGGCTAAAAGGCCATGAACGCGGCGGTGGGGGCTTTCAAAAACCAGAACCAGAGATTGCTTGTCGCCTTTTCGCGGGTGAGCCTCTATTTGTTGATCTTATTGGTCAGCCAGATTTCGTTCTTATTGCAGAAAAGTTTCATTAATTGGTCTCTGGTCGCCCCCTTCTATGGGGTCATCAGTCTGGCCCTGGCCTGCCATGTGGCCTATATTCACTTCATGGAGACCCTGGCGGGAAAGCCCCTCTGGCACTTTGTCACCTTTGTTTTGGATGCGCTTTTTCTCTCTTTCCTGATTGCGTTCAGCGGCCTGAATCAATCCCTGTTCTTGTTTTTACATCTGGTGAACATCCTGCTGGCGGGCCTGGTTTTTCAGTCCCGGGGGGCGATCGCCATTGCCTTGTTCAGCAGTATTTTTTTTACCATCGCCGGTTTCTTCGGGCCGGAGATGAAGGTGTTGAATTATATTTTCCTTCTGGCTTTAAATAACATCGCCTTTTTTTCCGTGGCGGGTCTTTCCGGATATTTGAGTGAGCAACTCCAGTTTATGGGGGTGGAGCTGACCAAAACGGGACTCACGCTCAAAGAGATCCAGGAGTTGAATAAAGCCATCGTGGGGCATATGCCTTCGGGACTGGTGACCTTCAACCGGGAGGGCCTGATCTTGCAGGACAATATCTCCGCTCAGGGGATTTTCGGCGGGAAGAGTTTAAAGGACGGCAACATCTTTGATTATCTGCCGGATCTTCCCAGAACTCTCACGGACAAGAAAGACATTCTTTGGAAAAACGGGGAGGAGACGAAAATCCTGCAGGTGAGTGTCGCCACGGTCTACAGTCCGGTGATTGAAGGGGAGTTGTATCTTGCCCAGATGGAGGACCTCACCCGGGTGCGCCAGCTTGAGTACTCCCTTCGCCAGAATGAAAAAATGGCCGCCATCGGGGGCCTTGCCGCCGGGATCGCGCATGAGATCCGCAACCCCCTGGCGGGGATCAGCGGCAGCATCGAGCTTCTCAGTCAGACCACGACCAATGAAGACGACCGCAAGCTCATGAAAATTATTTTGCGGGAAATTGACCGGCTCAACAATCTGATCACGGAGTTTCTGGATTACTCGCGCCCTGAAACTCCCCCGACGGATCCGGTGGATCTGGCCAGTCTTGTGCGCGAGGTGATGGACGGAATGAAGGCCAACCTCAAAATCCGCCAGGACGTGGAGACGCGCGTGGAGCTGCCGGAAAAAGCGGTGATCCTCGGGCGGCGGGACAAGCTGAAACAGGCCTTTTTAAATATCGTGATCAACGCCTACCAGGCGATGGAGAATGTATCTACCCCGCGTTTTGAAGTGAGCGTGAACTATGACAGCGGCCACTGGAAGGTCCTCTTGAAAGACTCCGGCTGCGGCATGAGTGAGACCACGCGCCGGCGGATGTTTGAACCCTTTCACACCACCAAGAGCAAAGGCACGGGCCTTGGTCTGGCTGTCACCCACAAGATTCTTGAAGGGCACCGGGCACAGATCTTTGTCGAGAGTACAGAGGGCGTCGGGACAAGCTTTATACTGATTTTTCCGGCGGTAAACGATTAGTTTGAATAAAAGATTTTGAATTTTTCACTCGGAGCGGTGAGAATAAATTGACTAGGAGTATTCATGAAATCCCGTATTTTGGTTGTCGATGACGAAGAATCCATCCGCGAGTTTCTGGAAATCATGCTCAAAAAAGAGGGCTATGAAGTCACGCTTGCCGAGGATGGGCAAAAAGCCAAGGACCTTCTTGTAAAGAAGAGCTTTGACATGATTATCTCGGACCTGCAAATGCCTCATGTGACGGGAATTGAGCTCCTGAAGCACGTCAAGGAGACAGCCCCGGAGATCGTCTTCATGATGATCACCGCTTTCGGGACGACGGAGACCGCGGTGGAAGCCATGAAGATGGGGGCGTATGATTACATTACGAAACCCTTTAAGATTGATGAAGTGCGTTTGAATATCCAAAACGCCCTGCGCTCCCGCAATTTGGAAGTTGAAAACAGATCGCTTAAAAAAGAGCTGGTCAAGGAATACAGCTTCCAGAACATGGTGGGAAACTCCACAGCCATGCACCAGATTTTTGATTTGGTGAAGCGGGTGTCGCAAACCCCCACCAACGTTCTGGTCACCGGGGAGTCCGGAACCGGTAAAGAAGTCGTCGCCAAGGCGATTCACTATAACGGCCCCTTGAAGGATAAGCCCTTTGTCACCATCAACTGCGGGGCCATCCCTGAGAACCTGATGGAATCAGAAATGTTCGGTCACAAGAAGGGCTCCTTTACCGGAGCGGTGGTGGACAAAGCCGGCCTTTTCGAAGTCGCTGACGGGGGAACTTTGTTTCTGGATGAAGTGGGGGAATTGCCCGTGACCATCCAGGTGAAACTTCTTCGCGCGATCCAAGAGCGGGTCATTCGCCGCGTGGGGGCCACCGAGGACATGAAAGTGGACGTGCGCATCATCGCCGCGACCAATAGAAATCTGGAAGAGATGGTGCAAAAGGGCACCTTCCGTCAGGATCTGTTTTACCGTTTGAACGTGATCAATATTAAAACCCCGAGCTTGCGGGAGCGCCGGGATGACATCCCTTTGCTCGCCGCGCATTTTCTGAAGAAGTACAATGAGCGTTTGAACAAAAACATCGGCGGTATTTCCACCGAGGCCATGGAGATCCTGAAAAAATACGACTACCCCGGAAACGTGCGGGAACTCGAGAACCTGATTGAGCGCACCGTGGCCCTTGAAGGCGGAGCCATGATTTTACCTGAGAGCTTGCCACCCATGGTGAACACCATCTCCGGACGTAAGATGGCCTCCTCCAACGAGATTGAAATCGGCACGGAGGGTGTGGATCTTGACAAAGTCATGGGACAGATCGAAAAAGAACTTCTGATCAAGGCGATTCATACCGCGGGTGGGGTGAAAAAGCGCGCCGCAAAGCTATTGCATATTTCTTTCCGGTCCATGCGCTACCGGATTGAGAAATACAATCTTGGCATTGTTGGGGATGATGAACTCTCCGACGAAGAATAAACTTCCTTACCAAAGGTGTTTGACGCAAGTAATGGCCAACTCCACCGAGGAGCCTTGTTGGTAATCCCCGGTGGCGCAGCCGTTTGCGGCGTACACGATATCACTGTCAGTCCCGTCCACCGCTTGAAAGCAGCCGACCAGCTGCCAGCCGTAAGCTCCGTTACAATGAATGGAATCGAATTTTTTGGAACTTCCGTGCATGGAGTAGGCGTTCCGGTAAATAAAGACCTGGCTTGGGCTGGTAACGGGGTCCGGTTGCCCATCCGTCGGCGAAACACAGGGGCCTGTGGAATAAAGGCTGTCACTGCCCGGAGCGCATCCCACCCCTTGGACTGCGGTCGCAGTACTGGGGCCGTCTTTGACATAGACGTTGACGGTTCCGGAAGTGGTGTTTAAGCGATAAATCGCGCGGGCCATTTGTCCCATATAGAAGTCACATTTTCCTGTCGTGGAATTCAGGGTTCCTCCCAAAGATGTGCAATCCATCTGAGTGCTGGTGCCCATACAGGAATCCACCGTGGCATGGGTGAGGGTGTTTCCGGAGGTGGTCGTATCCACGATAAAACGCTGCGGGACGCGGATGTTTTTCATGGGTCCCGCCATGGAGGCCGGATCCATCACCACCGTCCAATACCCTTGCCACTCGTTGGTGGCACCGGTGGGTTCCAAATCCGAGAGACTGACTTCCTGGACCCGAAGCCCCGAAGAGGTGCTGTCGCCGACCTTCACGATTTTGGGCAGGCTCGGGGAGCACCCGGAATACATTTCCGGAATGTCGATTTTGCGTTGGTCCTTGGTCAGTTGGGTGTTGAAACTCAGTTTGGCTTTGACGCTGGAATCAAAGTAAGAATAGGTGGGGTTGATATGACAGCGGCAGGAGTCCGAATTTTGTACTGTGGCCAGGATTTGGGTGCGGATGTCCATAAGATCATTTTTTTGATCCAGGTACTTCATCTGCCGGAACATTTGCGAAAAGGTGCTGGCCAGAACGTTGATGAAAATCGCCAGAAGCCCCATCGCGACCACGATTTGGATAAGGCCCATGCCCCGATTGTTGAGTAAACGTCCTGCGCGAAACATGTCCCTCCCTGATGCGGCCAATGCAGCTATGTTCCGATGATATTTAGTTTATCGGCGGGTCCGGGAAGATTACAGAGGGCTTCCTGAAGTTAATCACCAGCGGGGCGAAATTTGTGTTCGATCCGCTGGTGGAAGCTTCGTTTTGAGATTCTGAAAAATCAGTTTTGCGCCTGGACGGAAGGATTGGCAAAGCGGAAGGTGTACTCAATTTGAGACCTTTTACCTCCCTCTTTCATAATATCGGCAAAATTCCACTCCCCCATGCCCTTCAGCACGCAGTTGGTGATCTCGCGGGCGGGAATGTCCGTGGACTTGATCTGGGCATTTTCAACTTTTCCGGAGGGTACCACCTCCCAGGACAGGGTCAGGGTGGTGCCTTTAAAGGGGACTCCGGGTCTTTGATTTTGACGGATGCAAGTGCGCACGAAGTGCCCGTTGGCGGCGATCTTCTGCAGGATCAGGGACCGCCGTTTATCCATGGCCTCGCCTTGTTGCCGGGTGAAAGTTTTGGGTGTTGTGGTTTTAATCTCGCCCGAGACGGTTTTTGTGGTTTGGGCGTTTTTTTCCAGAATTTCATCCAGCTCATCTTTTTTGAAGCTGCGATCCAGTTCGTCATCCTCCGGAGGGACAGCTAAGGCCTGGAAAAAGTGGTAATCCGTATCCAGGTAGACTTTTTCGGTGTCCGCTTTTTTTTGTTCCTCCTCCTTGGACCTCAACTCCGCGACCTGCTCTTCCAAGGGGGTGAGGTTGGAGGCTTCAGGTTCGATCACCTGATCTGCAGAGAACCTGGGGGCCGTGACCGGAGACAAAGCGTCGTAGCGTTTTCTTATCTCTTTGAGGTTCTCAGCCAGAGTCGTGCTACTGAGACCTAAGACAGTGATGATTATTAAAATCCTTTTCATACATCCTCCCGCATCGGATAACTTCAGTTTATCATGATGCCTTTCGATTTCCAGGGGAGGAGCCAAAAAATACGCCGTCGAAAGAGTTTCCATCGAGGGGAAATTGACCAAAAGTTGGATCCTGCTGTGTTGGCAAATTTGACAAAGAGGGCCGGTCTCAGACCCTCCAGTCTATGAGTTCGACAGGAGGGGATTATTTGCGCTGGGCCTCTTCATAGAGGGGCAAAACCTTCGGGAGCAGGGATTCGATGTGCTTGATGCGGGTGGAATCCGTCGGGTGGGTGCTGAGAATTTCCGGAGGCTTGGAGCCGCCCTGGGATCCCATTTTTTTCCACAGAGTGACGGCTTCGCGCGGATCATAACCGGCGCGGGCCATCAGCTCCAGACCCATGATGTCCGCTTCCGATTCCTGGGTGCGGCTATGGGGGAGGGAAATAAAAAGCGCGGTGAAGGCCGAGGCCCCCATGGCGGCCAGGCCCGCGTACTTTTGCTCAATCACCCCGGTGGCAACAAGAGCGGCCAGGCCCACCTGGGTCAGGCTTTGCTCCAACATCTGCTCGGAAATACGCTCGCGCCCGTGCTCCCGCAGGGCGTGGGCCATCTCGTGGCCCATAATGGCGGCAATCTCCGCATCGCTGAGTTGCAGTTTCTCAATAATGCCGGAATAGAACATCATTTTTCCCCCGGGCATGCAGTAGGCATTGAGTTCGGGGCTGGTGATCACATGCACTTCCCAGGGCCAGCTAAGGGCCTCCTTGCGAAAGGTGGGAGTGAAGGGGATGAGCTTTTTGGCAATGGCCGTGACCCTTTGGGTTTGGCCGGGATTTTTATCAAGAAGGCCCTTTTTTTGTGCCTCCTGCTTTGTCTGCTCATAGCCTTTTAGGGACTCTTGAATAATTTGTTCGGAAGAAATCGGGGCGGCGAGAAACTGCTTCCGCTTCACCCCGATCGCCCCTTCTTCTGTGGTGGTGGCGCAGGAGAGAAGAAAAAACACAGACATCAAAACGGGGATGAGATTTCTTTTCATAGGCTCATTTTTATCCTTGATTCTTTTATCTTTCAAGAGCCGTTTGACCCACATGATCAAAGGCTTCTTTCACTTCTTCTTTGCGCTGGGTTTGTTTTCTAAAACGGTCGAGCAGAGAGTAAGTGATAGGGACCACATAAAGAGTTAATAGCGTCGACACGAACACGCCCCCGATCAGGGTCAAGGCCATGGGACGGAAGGTTTCTGAACCCGCCCCGCGGGCCAGGGCGGAGGGCACGGCGGCGGCGATGGTGGCAAAGGAGGTCATGATAATGGGACGCAACCGAATAGGGCAGGCAATCAGGAGAGCCTCGGAGGCGCTTTTCTTTTCACGGTCCCGCACGGTATTGGTAAAATCAATCAACAAAATGGAATTCTTTTTCACGATTCCCATCAAAAGCAATAAACCAATCAAAGAATACATGTTCAGGCTTTGCCGGGTTAAGAGCAGGGCGAAGAATGCGCCACTGAAACTAAAGGGCAGGGCCATCAGGATCACCACCGGATCCAAGAAAGAATTGAACTGGGTCGCCAACACCATATAGGCCACAAAAAGACCCAGGACGAAGGCAAGCATCAGGCTCTGAAACGACTCGCGGGAGGTTTGCGAGCTTCCCGTGTCAGTCACAAAGTAGGACGTCGGTAAAGTCTTGGCCTGCCGTTGGATGAAGTCCAAGGCGGCCTGTTGCGAAGCCCCCGGGGCGAGGTTCGCATACAGGGTGATGGCCCTCTGCCGGTTCATCCGGGAGATTTGCTGGAGGCTGGGTTTTTGTTGGATTTGTGTCACACTGGAGATAGGGACCAAGTTGCTGCGGTCATTGCCGATGAACAGATGTTGGAGTTCCTGCCGGGGATCCTGTTGTTTTTCCAGTTGCACATAAATATCGTAGCGCCGTCCGCTTTTTGTGTATTGACCGTTTCTCACGCCGCCGATCAAGGCGTTGACGGTGTTGCCGATGGCCTCGACACTGACCCCGTGAAGGGCGGCTTGGCGGCGGTCGGGAACAATTTGGATTTCGGGCATTCCGGCAAGATAATCTGAATCCACATCAATCATGAGCCCTGATTTTCTCATGGCCTCCCGGAACTGCTCATCGAGTTCGGCGAGCTTTTGCCAGTCCGGCCCCTGCAGCACGAACTCCACCGGGTAGCCCCGGCCGGTGGAAAAGCCCCGCGCGGACAAATCCTGCATAAACACTTTCAGATCCGGGATCTTGCTCAACTCCCGGCGGGCGACACCCATAAATTCCTGCTGGCTGAGTTCATGCCCGGCTTGCGCATCCACCCCGCGCTGCCCGCGGTCTTTGAGGGTGACAAACATAAAGCCCGTGTTGGTATCGCTGCCCCCGGCGGCGCCCCCGCCGCCGACCGCCACATAAAAGTGGGACACTTCTTTTCTCCCGCGCAGCCACTCCTCCACCTTCTTAGCCCGGGTGTCGGTGAAGGCCAGGGAGGAGCCAATGGGCGTGCGCAGGCGCAGGATGAAGAGGCTTTGATCCTGGGTGGGGGTGAGTTCCCGGTTGAGGAAAGACACGGAATAAAAGGACACCCCCACAAAAGCCAGCGAGGCCAGCAAAAGGCCCCAGCGGTGGCGCAGGGACCATTCCAGGCTCCGTGCGTAGGCCTGCCGTCCGTGATCCATCATCTTTTCAAAGTTTCTTCCGAGGAAGCTGGTCCGCGCCCCGGTGTGGACAAAGGTGGAGCAACGCATGGGGGTGATGGTCAGGGACTCAAGCAGCGAGAGGCTCACGGCAAGGGAGATGGTCACCCCATACTGCAGAAAGAACTTTCCGATCACGCCCTTCATAAAGGCCACCGGAAGAAAGATGGCAATGATGGCCAAGGTGGCGGCAACAGCGGCGAAGGTGATTTCCCGGGCTCCGATGATTGCCGACTCAATCCGTCCCTGTCCTTGCTCATTATACCGAAAAATATTTTCCAGGACCATGATGGCGTCGTCGACCACGATCCCGATGGCCAGAGTCAGACCCAAAAGCGTGAAGGTGTTCAGAGTGAAGCCTGCGAAATAAAGGCCGATAAAGGCGCCCAGGATGGAGGTGGGGATGGCCAAGAGCACATTGACCGTGGCCGTCCAACTGCCAAGAAACACCCAACACACCAAAGAGGTTAAGAGCACCGCCAAAACCAGGTGTTTCACCAGTTCGCTCACGGATTGTTCAATGAAGCGGCTGGAGTCAAAATTCACCTCCAGCTTCATTCCCGGCGGCAGCAGGGGTTGGACCTTCGCCAATTGTTCTTTTACCGCCCGCGCCACTGCCACGGCGTTGGATCCCAACTGTTTTTTAATGCCCAAGCCCAGGGCTTGAACCCCTCCATAGCGGGACAGGCGATAGACCTCGGCCAAACCTTCCTCAATCCGGGCCACTTGCCCGAGGCGGACGATCTTGGTGGGATCCTGGGTGAGTTGCCCCGTGCGGCTGCGGATGACCAATTGTCCGAATTCCCGCACGGTCTTAGCCTCTCCCAGGGTGCGCACGTTAAAGGCTTTTCCCGGTGTCTGGATAAAACCCCCGGGCACCTCGGAGTGCTGGCGGTTGATGGTGTCAAGCACGTCATTAACCGAAATATGGTAGCGGGTCAGGGCTTGCGGCTGCACCCACACCCGCAGGGCCGGGTCGGTGTAGCCTCCCAGAATGATATCCCCCACTCCGGGCACGATGGTAAAACGGTCCTTCAGATAATCCTTGGCATAGCTCATTAAAAAATAGGGGTCGTTCTTCTCATAGGTGAGGGCCAGCCACAAAATCGGTTGGTCATCCGGATTGATTTTTGAAATCACCGGGGGGTCGACGTTGGCCGGGAGCAGGCGTTGCGCCTGGGCCACTTTGGTTTGCACCTCTTGCAGGGCGGAGTCGATATTGCGGTTCAGTTCAAATTCGATGGTGATATTGGCGACGCCGGTTTTGCTGACGGAGGTGATCTTGACCGCCCCCTCCACGCTGGACAAGGCGTCTTCCACCGCATCCACGACGGTGGTTTCCATGATTTCAGGCGCGGCCCCACTCAGGGTGAGTGCGACATTGATGACAGGAAAATCCACATCCGGGAGCTGGCTGATGCCCATTCTCTTAAACGAGATAAAGCCAAACACCAGGAAGGCGGAAAAAAGCATCCAGGCGAAGACCGAATTTTTAATGGAGACATCCGACAGGCGCATGGCCTGATTTTAGACAGAGGGCGCAGAAGGGGGCACGAAGGCCCCGCGACTATTCCGCGATATCCAGGGGGATGTCGATCTGGTGCTTGGCTCCGGCGTACTCAAAGCTCATTTTCACCAGCCAAGTTCCCGGCATGATAAACCACGCCTCCGTGACTTCAAAAAAATTCTTGCGGATTTCGTGAACAACGACAGGAGAAGAGCCGTGGCCCATGTCCGGCATCCATAAAATGACTTGCAGATTTGAAACCGCCGCCTCGTCGGGTGTCATAAAGTGAGCGATAAAGCGGCCTTCGCTCGTGGAGTTCAAGACTTGATGGAGTCCCAGATGCGCACAAAGGGCGGAATTTTGTGCGGAGCAAACGGTCACAGAATGATCATGTTTGCCATCCGCCAAGGCCGCTGGTCCAAGGGGGAGGCTGAGGAAAAAACAGGCAAGTGCAAAAAGTTTTAGCAACTGAGGTTTCAGCATAGGGTCTCCTTCGTCGGGGAGTGAGGGGTTGTCAAAGTTTTCCTTTGTTAAAATCTTGTCCCATGAATATTCTTTTTTGGGGACTTCTTTTTTATATTTTCTCTTTTTTGGGGAGAAGTAGGAAGGAGCTGGCAAAGGAGAATAAAATGTTCTGTAAATCTTTGGTTCTGATGCTGAGTGTAGGGGCGGGGATCTTTTTAAGTTCTTGCGCCCATTCAAAATACGCAGGGTCTAAGGACTCCCCGGCAGAGACTTCCCAGGGGGGCTGCGATCTCGAGTTTAAGCAGTCCAAACTTTGCGCCACCCTGACCTGGGAAAAAAAGCCCAGCGAAGAAGACCCCGGCTCCTTTGTCCTGGAATTTCACGGACAGGAGGAACCGACTCAGTTTGCCGAGCCGGTCAACTCCGTGGCGGTGGTTCTGTGGATGCCCAGCATGGGGCACGGAGGCGCCCCCGTGAGCATAGAGCGCCTTGGCATGGGTCAATACCGGGTGTCCAAGGTTCTGTTCCTGATGCGCGGGGATTGGGAAATCCAGGTTCAATTAAAAAAGGGATCGCAAATTCTGGATCAGGCGGTGAAACCCATCCGCTTCTAGGGCTTTCCCTTTGACAATCCGCAGGGGCGAAACTAAAAATGGACGCTTTGGGACCTCATAGCTCAAGTGGATAGAGCTTCCGTTTCCTAAACGGACGATCCAGGTTCAACTCCTGGTGAGGTCACCAATTTTAGGAATTCGCCTCCAGTTCCCCTGCATCCGATTCAAGCTTCGCATCTCTCAATTCTATAATCCCAACACGGTCAAGCACGGCCAGAGCAAAGCTAAGGGCCCCCATCGCAAAAACGATGTCACCGACGCCCCTCATCCAACGAAGATAATGGATTAAGTCCCTTCCCATGAATTCTTCGCTTCTGGCATACCAGAGACCATGCTCTAGCGCCGCACTGACTTGGAGAAGTCCGATCGGCAGAAGACTTATAAAAATCATAAGGACGAGACCCAAATTGAGACCCCAGTAAGCATAACTCATAAAGCGGGAGTTCCAGTTTCGTTCCTTAAACGTCGACTGAACCATCAATAAAATCAAACCTAAGGACAGCATCCCATAAACGCCAAATGTCGCGCCATGAGCGTGGACCGCTGTTGTGTTCAGACCTTGCATATAAAAAAGCGCAATGGGAGGGTTGATCAGAAAGCCAAAGATGCCAGCCCCGACCAAATTCCAGAAAGCCACGGCCACAAAAAAGGTAATCGGCCACTTATAGTTTTTCATCCATGAGGTGAGATGTTGCAGTTTATAAGTTTGGAAGGCTTCAAAGCCGACAAGAACCAGGGGCACCACTTCCAAAGCAGAGAAGCAGGCGCCGATGGCGGAGATTGAAACAGGGGTGCCGCTAAAATAAAGATGGTGGAATGTCCCTGGGACCCCACCCAATAAAAAGATCGAGCTGGACAGTAAGGACGCCTTTGTCGCTGATTGGGGCTTAATCAGACCCAGGGTTGAAAACACGAAGGCAATGGCCACGGTTGCGAACACTTCAAAAAACCCTTCGACCCAAAGGTGAACAACCCACCATCTCCAAAACTCCATAATACTGATGTGAGTTCTCGCTCCGTAAAATAAGCCGCCTCCATAGAACAATCCGATGGCGATCGTGGAAGCGGTGAAGAGAAGGAGAAGTTGTTTTGAGTCCTTGGCCACTTTAAGCGCGGGGGCAATACAGCGTAACATCAGGAACAACCAAATCCCAAGCCCTGCCAGCAGGAGAATTTGCCAGAACCGCCCGAGATCCACGTATTCGTAACCCTGATGGCCAAACCAAAAACTCACTCCGAGGTCCAGCTTCTGGTGGATGGCGAGGTATTCCCCCGCCATCGAGCCAAAAACCACAACGAGGAGCGCGCCAAACAAGATATTGACGCCCCACAATTGATACTTCGGATCTTTTCCTCCATTGACGATGGGGGCAAGAAAAAGGCCTGCGGCCAAAAAGGAAGTGGCAATCCAAAAAAGCGCCACTTGAAGATGCCAAGTTCTCACTAGCGTGTAGGGGAGGTACTTAGAGAGGGAAATTCCATAGAAGTCCTGCCCTTCCACGGTATAGTGCGCGACAATGCCGCCCAATCCGATTTGCACAATCAGTAATAAAATCGCCACTCCCCAGTATTTCCACAGGGCCTTCATTGACGGCGTTAATTTAAAAGTCTTCAACAAATCGAATTCAGGAATCCGCTCATTGACTTCATTTTCTTCTTTTTTAAAATTGTAATACCAAACAAGAAAACCGATCGCGGCGATGAGTAAGATCACAGACAGGATCGACCAGAAAATACTGCTCGCTGTTGGCAAATTGTCTATTAAGGGTTCATGGGGCCAATTGTTTGTATAGGTGTAGATTTGCCCGGGTCTTTCGGCCGACGCGGCCCAAGTTGACCAATGGAAGAAGGCCATCATCTTTTCTCTTTTTTCAGCCGAAGGAAGAACTTCCTCATGAATGGCAAAAGCCTTTCTTGTGTTTCTCAATTCAGATGAATTGCTGAAAAGGCTCAGATAATATTGTTTTGTTTTGAGAAAGGCCTTCTCCCTGATCTCAGACAAAACGACTTTGTCAGCCACCATTTCTGAACGCCGGTAGTCTTTTAACATTCCGGCCTTAAGAGTCATTTTTTCAACCTCATTAAGGTCTTTAAAATCCTTACCAAAATTCTTCTGACTGTATATTTCCTGGTAATTCACAAGCTCCCGATGAAGCCAATCCGCCGTCCAATCCGGGGCTTGATAAGCGCCATGGCCCCAAATAGAACCAATCTGTTGGCCTCCAATAGATTGCCACACCGTCTGTCCGTCCAATATGTCAGATCGGGTGTAGAGGGTATTGCCACCGGGCCCCTGCATTTGCGAATAGATCGGCGGTGCTTGACGGTAAACCTCACGGCCAAAAAAACCTAAAATAGTGAAGGTCACAAGGAGGACGCTCATTAAAATCAACCAGTACTTTTTCATAGGAATCCTTTTAAAATTAGTCTTGAGTCAACGCTCGGGGAAATAAAATGTCGTTTTCTAGGTGAATGTGCTCCAGGAGCTCTTTTTCTAAATCTTGCAAACCATTATAAAGAGTTCTCCACGTGGTGCAGGCGCCTTCGGGGGCATGAAAGTCCTTCGTCTGCTGATGAAGTTTCTCTAAGTGATGGGCATGTTCTTCGTGCTCCAGGGTCATGACTTTAATCGGCATCAGGGCCATCCTCCCCCGGCCCGAGCTGAGGAGCGGGAAAAGCACATTTTCCTCTTTCATCATGTGCATATTCAAATCCTGATTCAGCTGTTTTAATAAAGCCGAAAGTCCCTGAGGACACAAAGGATGATCTCGATGAACGCTCTCGACTTTTTCAGCCATGAGGATGAGTTCTGGAATTCGTTTTCTTAAATCTTCATGATACCTTGACACCACAAATTGAACGATCTCCTCCGTGGACTTTTCTTGGAGATCCATTGCCAATTCTGGCAACTTTTGGTTTTCGTAGCCCATAAAAACTCCTTTTTGCCATCAAAAAGCTAGAAATGTACCACTTCTTTCGCCTTGTAAATTCAATGAGTTAGATGTTGATGATGTGGTTTTCATATCATTTAGGTGTTGTGAATTTAATAACTTGATGCTAAATTCACATCCTATGAAAACAACCCAAAGCCTGATTCAACTTGCCCTTAACTTGAATGCATCCCTGTCGAGCAAAGACAGATACTCAGAACTTCTTAAGATCGTTAAAAATGTCATCTCTTACGATGCCGCTGTTTTGATGCTCGCCGATGGCGATAAGCTGATCCCGCTTGAAAGTTATGGCCTAACAAGCGAAGCAAAAAACAAAGTGTACTTTCTCAAAGAGAATCCTCGTTTAGAAATTATCTTTAAGTCCACCCAACCGGTCCGCTTTCCTTCGGATTGTGAGTTGCCCGATCCCTTTGATGGAATGGTTGCTTCAGATCCGGAAGCCTTGGAGAATGTTCACGCCTGTTTGGGATGTCCCTTGATCGTGGATGGCCGCACGATTGGAATTCTCACGGCGGATTCTTTAATACCGGAAGCTTTTAGTGAAATCGATGACGGGTTTTTAGGTGCTTTAGCGGCCTTGGCCGGGGCCACGTTAAGGACTTCCCTCTTACTTGAGACCCTCGAGGAAACGGCGAAGATGAATGGCATGGTGGCAAAAGATTTAATGAATCAACTGTCCGCAAAAGGAGGGGGCGAGTTCATCGGAACCGGCCCTGAAATAAAAAAATTAAAAGAGGATATCAAGCTTGTTGCCAAATCCGATCTGGCCGTTCTGATTTCCGGAGAGACAGGAACCGGCAAAGAGCTTGTCGCGCGAAGCATCCATTCGCATTCGCAAAGATTTGATAAACCCATGATCTACGTCAACTGCGCGGCTCTGCCGGAGAGCATCGCTGAAAGTGAACTCTTTGGGCATAAAAAGGGGGCCTTTACCGGGGCCATTCAAGATCGCGCCGGAAAATTCGAGATTGCCAATAATGGAACATTGTTTTTGGATGAAATCGGGGAACTCCCTCTCTCTATTCAAGCCAAACTTCTGCGGGCGATCCAGGAGGGGGAAATCCAGCGGGTCGGTGATGATAAATTGAGAAAAGTCGACGTTCGTGTCATTGCGGCCACAAATCGAAACCTTCAAGAAGAGGTTGTGAAAAAAAACTTCCGAGCCGATCTCTACCACAGATTGAATGTGTATCCTCTCACAACCCCTCCCTTAAGAAGCCACGCCCATGACATTCCCCTTATGGCGGGATATTTTTGTGATTATTATCAGCGAAGACTGGGAAGCAAGGCTTTTCGCTTCAGCGAAGCGGCTTTGGACCGGTTAATAAAATACAGTTGGCCCGGAAATGTGAGAGAGTTAAAAAACGTGCTCTCCCGAGCGACCCTGCATGCCTTTCAATCCATTCCAAAAAACAATGTGCATATCATTGAAGAGGAGCACCTCTTTGGGGCAAAAGAATCCGCCCTGGCGCTCCCGAAAGTGGAAAATCCAAAAGAGACAAAAACCCTTCAAGATCAACTGAAAGACTACAAAAAGAAAGTCATCGTGAATACAGTGGCGAAACACAAGGGGAATTGGGCGCAAGCGGCAAAAGAATTGGGCCTCCATCGCAGCAATTTGTACCATATGAAAAAGCACTTGGGGATCCTGCATGAATAATACGGGCTGTAAAATTCATGAGATTGGTGTACTTCCTGAAAGCTTCCGATATACTTCGGATCATGAAACATTTCTTTATAAGACTTTTTTTTCTGCTTGTGATTCCATGGGGCACCCTTGCTGCGCCGCAAATTCAATCCGTGACCGGGGAGAATCTCCTGAGCGGGGGGCCTGTGGCCTTGAAGCTTCAGGAGATGGGGGCTCAGGGCAAGAAGGGTCTGGTGGTGGTCTTTTTGTCCGCCCGGTGCCCTTGCTCCAATAGCCACGTCGCAGAGGTGCGGGACCTGGCGCAAAATTATAAGGACTTTGCCTTTGTCGCAGTTCACTCCAACCTGGATGAGGGCGAAGCGCTTGCAAAGCCTTACTTCGAAAAAGCCCATCTGCCGTTTCCGGTGATTGCGGATGCCAAGGCCCGTTTGGCCGATCAGTTTCAGGCGCTGAAAACTCCCCATGCCTATATCGTGGTTCCCGATGGCCATATTGCCTATCAGGGAGGCGTCTCTAACAGCAACGACTGCGCAAAATCAGATCGTAAATATTTACGGGAAGCTCTGGCGGATCTTCACGAGGGGAAGCCGGTTCGCACTCCGGAGGGGCGCACTCTCGGGTGTGTCATCTCCAGAGGGGAAAAGAATGTCTGGTAAGCTCTGGGTCCTTTTGCTCCTGGGAGTGCTGGTGGGGGCTTGTGCAAAACCCAAATACGCCCCCGACACGGGCCGAAGAGAAGGGAAGCCGGATGCCACCGGGGCTCCGCTGGAGTGCCAGGTGAGATTCAAGTCCTCGGGGCTTTGCCTGACCTGGGCCTGGGAGCAAGAACCCACCGCAAATTCTTCCGGCAGTCTCATTTTTAGAACCTTTCAATGGAACGCGGCGGAGCAAACCGCCCTCAAAGCGGACACGGCCTCGGTGCCGGAGGTGGTTCTGTGGATGCCGAGGATGGGCCACGGTTCCTCCCCCACGCACACGGTGCGGATAGAGACCGGGACTTACCGGTCCTCCAAGGTGTTTTTTGTAATGCCCGGGGAGTGGGAAATCCGCTTTCAGGTGAAAAACGGAACTGAGATCCTGGATGAAGCCCGCGTTCAATATACTTTTTAGTTTTTCTTTTTTCCTGTCCTCCCTTTCCTATGGTGCCGCTTGTTGTGGCGGTGGGTTTGCCGCCCCTTCCCTTATTGCGGGGGACGATCAAGCCCAGGTCACAAGCTCCCTGTCGGTGACGGAGGTGGTCGTTGACAATGTGGACTCCGAGGGCTTCTGGAGACGGTGGGAGACCCATCAGAAGGTGCAGACCTTTAAACTGGAGGCAGCCCATATTTTCCGGGATCGCTGGCAGGCCGGGGTGTCTTTGCCTCTCATCCAACGCACGCGGGAGTCCACGACCTCCTCGGGCTGGGGGGATATCGCCGCGTCCGTGGGGTATGAATACCTGCCTGACTGGAATTACAATCCTTGGCGGCCGAAGGGGACCGGGTTTTTACAGCTCACTCTTCCCACGGGCAAATCCCGGGCGGATTCCGAAGTGGGAGGGCTTGATTCCCGTGGGAACGGGTTTTGGGCCTTGGGCGCGGGGACGCTTTTGACGAAGACCTGGTCCCGGTGGGATTCGTTTTTATCCCTTGAAGCCCACCGTTCTATGGGGAAGCACGTGTCGCACTCCCAGTTCCGCGGACAGCTTGAGCCGGGCTCTGGCGGCAACATCGGCATCGGGCTTGGTTATAATCTGCGCGAGTACCGATTGGGTTCCGGAATCACATGGACCTACGAGGATCCGATCAAAATGATCTCCGATGAGGGGGTCATGACTCCCGGGTCCGTGGAGCGGTATGCGACCGCGCAATTGAGCGTGAGTTATCTCGCCAGTGAGGAGTGGTCCGGCACCATGAGCCTGACAGATCAAACCCTCTTCGGATCCCCTCTCAATACCAGCCTTGGCCGGGGCCTGGCGCTGCAACTTCAGAGGCGCTGGGGACGATAGAAGGCCCTGGGGTTTATTTTCAATTTATTGTCGTTCTTTTTTACAGTCCCTCTTTGTCGGTCATTCGCCTCAGGGAAAGCTTTTTAAAATGCAAAAGTCCTGAACAGCCCTCTCACTCTGATCGTATCAGGGGGAGTATAATTTTATTTTTTTGCGAGCCGGGTTTACAGTGAATGGAAAGAAACAGCCAGGAGGGTTTTATGAAGAACGTATTAAAGAAGTTTTCTGTACTTGGAGCCGCCGCTGTGATTGCAGCTTGCAGTCAACCAGCCTCAAACCAAGGGATGTCCTCAGTGGAGAGCGAGACGAACACCTATGATGCCCAACGGGCCTCTCTCGTGCGCTTCTCTCTGACAGATGCCCCTAATAAGGATTTAAAATCCGTGGTGGTTGATATTGACCACATGGAAATCCTGATTGCAGGCGCAGGCAAGGCCGGCCGATTGATTTTGGCTCAGGGGCTAGGCCAGGTCGATTTGCTCACCCTGCAAAATGGGGTGACTTTGCCATTGCAGGATGTGGCAGTTCCCGCCGGACTTGAAATCCAGCAGATCCGTTTGGTGCTCAAATCGGAAGGGCACTACGCCGTGAAGTCTGATGACTCCATTTGCGAATTAAAAACGCCCAGTGCCCAGAAAACCGGGGTCAAAATTATTTTGACCAATAAGGTGCAATTTGAGGCCGACCATCAATACACGATTGTGGTTGATTTTGACGCCAAAAAATCCGTGGTGCTGCAAGGAAACGGAGGTTGCCTCCTGAAGCCGGTCTTGAAATTGAAGTCCGCCTTCAAGACACCGATCGTTGTCCCTGAGGAAACAGGGGATAGCAGCTCGGACACTGGCAGCGGTAGCGACACGGGCACTGACACCGGCACCGGCACCGACACGTCTTCCGGTGAAGAGTTGGTCACGGTTCCTGAGCAGAACGACACTTCAGAAGACGGTTGGGGAACACCTTTGATTATCGACGGGCAAGAGCCTCCCGTTGTGACCGAGGAGCAGTTGTCACAACTTCTGTAAAAAGAATCTACAGCTTTAAAAAATGCCGGTGACGAGGACTTGGTTCCTCGTCATCGGCATTGTATGACAGGGCTTTGGATTTCTTCGACTCTCGGCTTTGGGTGTTTTCCGGACAATGTTGTGATTTATTCTTCACGACTCTGGATCTTCCTGGAGGTTTTGATTAAAATGGACCTTGGCAGTGGAGGAGTTATTCTGACTGTGTTGAAATGATGTGGCTGAGAGCCTGCTGAAAAGACGCTGAAAAGACGCTGAAAATATCAAGAGGAGAAGAGACCATGAAAAAATCACTTATGTACGTTGCAACGGCCGCCTTGCTTGTGACCTTGGCCTGCAGCACGAAAAAGAAAGTCGAAGACCAAACCCAGGCCCCCACCCCGATGACAGAATCCAGTCCTGTGGCCACAAGCCCCTCCACAGAAACTCCCGGAGTGACCGTGCTTCCTGAAAATGGTTCCTCCACCACGACATCGATCCCGGATGAGACCTCTCAGGTGGCCAGTCTCGGTGCTAGTTCTTCGGGACGGAGCCGTTGATTTTCAGGTGAATGTACTGTGAAAGCTCCGTTCGGAGCATTTGCAGGGCGTCCGCATAATAAATCAATTTCGGCACCGTCACCATTTGCGCCCTTTCACTGGCGCGCTGAATGCGTTTTTCAAAATGTTGCGTGGAGGCACAAGAAAGAAGTCCTAGTTTAAAGGGACTTCTTTTTATTTTTTTATGGACGAGAAGCTTTCTAAGCAGGATCTTCAACCCCGGCTGGTTCTTGCGATACCACACATAGTCCACGTGCTTGTTTTTCAGTAAACGGGGAGGGCCAAAATCAGGACCGCCTCCATCCCGGGAGTGCCCCACGTAGAACACCGCCTCCGCCGAGCGGAGCCCCTCCAGGAAATTCCGCCGCGACATTGCCGAGAGTTTGTTTTGATAGGGATTGTTGCGGTTGTCATCGTCATCGGGTCCGGCTGCACTGGCGGTGATTTGCAGACGGATCACTTGAGGCTCGCCGGTGCTGGTTTTGATCCGTTTCATCAAAAAGTTCAGATCCGACTTGTCTCGTTCAAACTCACAGGCAAGGTCCGATTTGGAGCCACAGGAAGCCATCAGGCTTTGGATTAAAAAGAGACGCTCATAACGGTCGCCGACAAAACGGGCCGGTCGGGCATCTTTGTACCCGAAAGCAACCCGCACCTGGGGCGGGAAGGTGTGGGGAATATCCAGGCGGAGCAGGGGAGCCAACGGCGCCTCCTCCGGACGCCACCGGGCCCGCAGGGCCTGGGGAAGTTCATTAAAAATCGCCTGCGCCTGCTCCCGCAACTGCCGGACCTCCGAATTCAATCCCAGCTTGAGCAAAGAGGCATAGTTTTCTTTTTTATGTTTTAAAACCGCGGCCCGCACGTAATCCAGGATAGCGACCTGCACCTCCGGCCACTTTGAGTCGGAGTAAAGGTCCTGCAGATCGTCCGCAGGCAATTCTTCGTTAAGGCGCGCCAGGGTCTCCAGGATGACGACTTTGCCGGGGTCGGAAATTTGACAGAGAAATTTGCACAGAACTTGTTTTTTATAAAAGCGCACCAAGTCGCGGCGGTTTTTGGACGTCATCAAGTTGTTGAGGGTCAGGTAAATAAATCCGGCTTGGTCCTCCCGGGCTGATTTTAAAAGATCCGGAAGAAGAGAGCGGAGTTCAAGCGCGGAGATCACATCCAAGGCCAAGCCTGCGCGTGGCCCGGAGAGTTCTTGGCGCAAAAGGTTCTCCAGTCCCGGCATTTTGCGCAAGCGTTGCAGCGCGCGCTCCCGGACCGCATCGGATTCCCCCGTCATTCGCAAAGCCTCCAGAGCCCAAGCAGGGCCGTTCCCGGTCAAAAGAGCGGGAGCTTTGGGCAAAGCCTCCTTGGATGCAAAAATAAGGAGAATCAGAATCAAAGCATTGCGAAGCATTTTTAAATTCTGCGGGGAAGTTGGTCTTGGCTCAACCCCTTTTCACAAACTCGAGGGAAGAGCTGGCCCAGGAAGATGGCGTTGGATCTCGCGGTAAAGATCGTCTAAATCCACGGGCTTCCGCAAATAGCCATCAACGCCCAGGGCCCGGGCAGTCTCTGCCAGAGGTTCCCACCCTGATACCAAAATGATTTTTGTCCCCGAGGATTTCGCATTTTCACGAAAACGCTGGATAAACTCCTTTCCGTTCATTTGCGGCATAGAGAGATCCACAAGGATGAGATCTAGAGGTGGGGAGTTTTTTAAAAGCACCAAAGCCTCTTCCCCATGGGCGGCCTCAAGGACCTCGTAACCCTCTGCAGTCAGGGCTTTTTTCATGATAACGCGGTTGATGGGATTGTCTTCTATCAGGAGAATCATTGCACGTTTGGGATGGAGCACAGTCACATTCTCTTCCTTTTGTCGATGAGGAGTTCAAACTCGGCATTGTTTTAACGTCATATGAGGACTTTTGCCACCTTTGACAAGACTTAAAAAGACATATTTCTTGATGACAAAGCCAAGCGGTGCGAAGCTGGCCGCACTTATGGCAAGATTTAATTCGGACTTAGAGACCAATTTAGAGACAAATCTGGAGACCAGCGAAGACGCTTTGCAAAAATGTTTCCCCTCGCAGGATTCCAATCATTTCCGCCTTCTGGTGGAGGCCGTGGAGGATTACGCCATTTACCTTTTGGATCCAGAGGGCCGGGTTTTAACCTGGAATCTGGGAGCCCAACGTCTGAAAGGCTATCCGGCAGAAGAAATTCTGGGGACTCATTTCCGGCGTTTTTATACGCCGGAGGATCAGGGCCGCAAGCATCCTGAAAACGAACTGAAACTGGCCAGACAGAACGGGAAATACGAAGAGGAAGGCTGGCGGGTCCGCAAAGACGGCACCCGCTTCTGGGCCCAGGTGGTGATCACGGCCCTGAAGAACAGTGAGGGGCAGGTCTGGGGCTTTGGTAAGGTCACCCGTGATTTGACAGAGAGAAAAAAAGCGGAGGATGCCCTTCGCCAGGCGAATGAAGAGCTTGAAGCGCGGGTGAAGCTTCGCACGGAAGAGCTGCAGCGGGAGAAGAGTATTGCCGAGAACGCCGTCAAAGAGCGCGACATCTTTTTTTCGATTGCCTCCCATGAATTAAAAACGCCTCTCTCGGCGCTTCGTTTGCAGGCCCAATTGCGCAAGCGCAGTGTTTTGAAAGGGGATTTTTCGGACTTCGCCCCGGAGAACTTGTTGGATCTTTGCACAGATGATGAGCGTCAGGTGGACCGCCTGATCTTCCTTGTCGACAATATGCTGAACATCTCCCGCCTCACGTCCGGTAATTTTCATCTGCATGTGGAGGAGTTTATATTAGAGGAGATGGTGCAAAAGGCCGTTCAGCGCATGGAGCCGATCTTGCGGGAGACCGGGAACTTGTGCTCCGTGAGCCTGGGGGCGGAGCTCACCCGGGGGCAGTGGGACGCTCACCGCCTGGAACAAGTCTTGACGAACCTTCTCTCCAATGCGGGAAAGTACGCCCCGGGCACTCCGGTGGAAGTCTCAGTGCAGGCAGAGGGCACGCATGTGACCATCCGCGTGCGGGATCAGGGGCCGGGGATTCCCGCCGCCGCGCAAACCCGGATCTTTGAACCTTTTGAGCGTTTAAAGAGTGCCGAGAAGGCCTCGGGGATGGGGCTGGGTTTGTATATTGCAAAACAAATCGTGGAGGCCCATCAGGGGAGTCTCCGCTTGGAAAGCGCCGCTGGCGAAGGAACCACTTTTATTATTCAGCTTCCGAAGCTCACACCGCTCATGTAGGAAGTAAAAGATGACAGAAAAAATTTTGATTGTGGAAGATGACAGGGACATTCGTAAAAATCTGGCGAGACTTTTAGAGTCCGAAGGTTATGAGGTGGCCAGTGCTGAAAACGGCCAAGTCGCCTTGGATTATCTGAAAAGGGCCACAAAGCTTCCGGATGTGATCCTTCTGGATCTGATGATGCCGATCATGGATGGATTCCAGTTCCGCGAGCAGCAGGAAAGCGTGGGGCGTTTATCCTCAATTCCTGTTGTGATCATGACCGCCGGGGGAAATATTGAAGAGAAAAAAATCGCCCTCGGAGCAAGGGCGGCCTTTAAAAAGCCCGCCGATGTTGAGTCGATCCTGGAGACCCTCAAACACATCGCTTAGTCCTGGGTTTTGTCCCGCAAGGCAGGAGCCTGTCTTAAACTGAAACGGGGCTGGCAGCTGGACTTGTCTCTTCCTGGGAATCTGTTAGCCTGAAAGAGCCGGATTTATTCGGGGGTCGGTCATGCGCACAATCAAAATCTGCCTGCTGCTTTCCCTGGCTTTTGCCTTTCACGCCCAGGCTCAAGAGGACCTGGAGGGCAGTTATTCCAGCGCCTTCACCCCCCTTCATTCCAATAGATCTTCTGAGGAGGGCCCGAGCGCCGCGGTCGAGCGGGATCCGGCTTCGGACCTTCAGGATCCTGAAGACTTTTCGCCTCCTCTGGTGGATCTTCCGGTTCCGGGTCAGCCGCAGGCGGCGCCTCCCCGGGGGCGTGCAAGAAAAGCGGCCTCCGAGAATCCCGCGCCGGCGCCAAAACTTGATTTGGACGATGAACTGGACAAGCTGGGAACCTCCTCGGCTGCCCCGGACATGAGCGCCAGTGGTGAGACTGGGACCTCCGCGAAAGACCGCAAGGCGATGGTTTTACAGACCATTTCCCGAAACTATCCCGAGCTTAAAAGATGTTACAATGAAGGTCTGAAAACCAACGCCAATATGAAAGGCAAAGTGGTTATGGGCTGGGCCATGGATGCGCAGGGCCGGGTCCTTGATGTGCAGATTCAGACGTCGCAGTTAAATAATAAATCCGTCGAGAAATGCATGGTCGACCGCCTCTCTTCCTGGCGCTTTCCCCGCCAGGCCAAAATGCAGGGAGCCAAGGACCGCATGACCTACACCTTCCAATTTATTCCTGAGTGACCGGGGCCGCGACCAGGGGGAAGTCCTTCTGTAAGGGCGAGTCCCGTAGCGGCCAGTTGGTTTTTAAAGGCAGGTTTTTTTCTGCAAAGACCAGAACGCCATACTTTCCATAATGCAAAAGGCGCGGGGCCAGCGAGGCAATCTCGGTGCCCCGGATCCACACCAAGACCACCTCGGGCCGGGTGAGGGCGCGGGCCACCAACACGGTCCGATGTTCTTGCCGGGAGTAGGGAGTGCCAAACAAGCGGATCTCCTGAGCGGTGATCTGCACGTCCTGTCCTGACAATTGCTGAAGCATCCAGCTCTCATAAAGCGGGGACTCCCCGAGCAGAACGACGGCCCCCTCCTGGGGAAGGGCTTCAAGCAAGGACGTGTCTGCAAGATGGATCTGCGAGTCCAATTGATTCTGCCAGGCTTGAAGGTAGGCGTTTTGATCCGCTTGCTGAGTTCCTAAAACCCAAATGTTGCGCGCCCCGAAGGCACTGGAAAGGCTCAAGGGGCGCTCTTGCGGGGCGAGGTCGCGAAAGACATCCATCTCAGGATCCACTTCAAGGCGCACCACTGGCTGCGAAAAGCGGAAGCGAAACCTCTCCTGCGCCTGTCGCAGGATCACTTTCTCCCGCCGCTCCGTTTGGTCGGCAAAGGTGAAGCGGACGGGAATAAAAAGCTCATAAGCTTCCTGGCTTGTCTGGCGAAGTTCAAAATCCACTTCATCTTCGCCGGCGGGGTTTTTTCGGCTGTGGGCCTGGACGAGTTCCAGCCGGGGGGCGCCGGTTCTCTTCACCCATTGCTGAAAGAACCTCTGCAGGTTCTCACCAGAGACCGAGGTGAAGCTGGACTCGATTTCCTCGTAGCTGATGCTCTTTCCGCGTTGGCTTTGATACAGGTGCCTCAGGCCTTCTTGGAAGGGGCCTTCTCCGAGGCGTTTTTTTAACATATGAAAAAGCATCATTCCCTTGCCGTAGCCAATGGCTTGGGAACCAAAGTTGAAGCGCCCCTTGAACTCGCTCAAAGGGACGTCGGGGGTGGACTTGGTGTAATCCTGGAAGTTCATCAGGGCTTGGCGGCGGTACTCCCGGTCCGCTTGCAGAAGTTCCTGCTGCCAGTGATCCGCCAGATAGGTGGTCAGCCCCTCACACCAGTTGCCTCGGCTCTCATCCACGTAAACACTGTTCCCCCACCAGTTATGAAGAAGCTCATGCGGCAGGGAGGAATTTAAAATCGAGGGGATCCGGATCACGCCAGACCCCAAAAGTGTGAAGCCCGGCAGCCCAAAACCGGTCTCCCAGAAGTTCTCAATCACCGCGAAGGACTCATAGGGATAAGGCCCGAGGGTGGCCTGATAGTGCTCAAGGTAGGTCGGCAACAGAGACAGATAGGTTTGCGCCAGCCGAGGGTCCGGGGTTCGCAAGAACACTTTTAAAGGCACCGAGGAGGCCTGCAAAGAGGCCGTGTATTCGTGGAAGGGACCGGCCACGAGGGCGATTTCTTGTTGCGGCAGTCCTGTCTGCTTTTGCGGCGAGGCCCAGATCCAGCCCGGAGGCAAGTGGGTTTTGGCCACCTCAAAAGTGGCGGGGACGGAAAAATCCGGCAACCAAAAGGAGCCCGCAAAAAGCACTGCCCCGTCCGGAGAAATCAGCCCGCGAGAAGTGTTATCCACCACGGGTTCAAAGAGAAGCCCTGAGTACTGGAGCGTGGCCTCGCCGGCTGTGGCCAGAGTCAGTTCGAACTCCTGATAGGGCTGGTCCGCCGGAGTGGGCCGACGCTGGAGCTGGGCTCCCGGGGAGAGGACTTGAACCTGGAGGTTTTTATGCAAACGGAAGCGGGACTTTGCTGGCAAGCCGGTGAGTTGATCGGTCACCATCAATGTCTGAATCGCCGGCGCCAAGCCGATGTCCAATTGATGATGAGGCGTGGCCGCGCTCCCAACCGAGAGCGTGCCGGTGATTAGAAAAAGAAGGACGATGGCGGTCCGCAGAGTTCTCATGGCTCGGGCAAGCTATCAGGCCCGTCTATCAATGTCCAACTGTCTCAGTCTGGATTGTCAAAAAGGAGCGAGGCTGTCGAAGGGGACCGGCCTCTGTCAAGGACCCCGACGCCTGTCAAAAGTGTGGCATGTAAGTATCCGAATTACTTTGATAATTTTTGTTTTTTAAAGAGCTTATTAAAACCCGGCTGCTATACTGGTTGCACTGAGAGGGAAGGGGATTTTATGAAAATTGCACTGGTTCTTATCTTAAGTCTGCTGGTGATTTCGTGTGCTTCATTAGACAAGGGTGGAGGGCCTGCGCCCGAAAACTCTGGAGAGGTGGCCGCAGCTCCGGCCGGCGAAGGATCTGACTTAAATGGAGGCATGGCTTCCCAAGCTCCGGATCAGGCGCAGGGCGACGCCCAGCAGGCCAGTGCCGAGCGGCAGACGGCCAGTGAAACCCCCGCCAGTTCCCCAGGGGAGTTGGACATTGAAGCCCCGAATGGGGGCAGCGATCCCTCCCAAGCCAGCTTCAATCAAACACCCGGCATGGATTCCACACCGGGGATGAACCCCGCCTCTCCCTCGATGGATTCTGCCTCTGTCACTCCTCCCGCCCCGGAGATGGAGAGCAGCGCTCCTTCGCTCCCGACTCAGTTGCCGGATAAGCCGGTCGCTTCTTGGGACCAACATGCGGACAGCGCTCCGAGCCTCGCTTCATCGCAAGAAGAGAAGTCCTCTTCTTATGGGGAGTCTGCTTACGAAAAGCCTTCGAAGAAAAAGTCTTCTAAGTTCGCTAAGAAGAACTCTAAAAAATCAAAGCTGGCAAAGAACAAGAAGAAGTCCAAAAATCAGTGGGCGAAGAATAGCAAAAAATCAAAAAAGTCTTTGGCTAAAAAAGGCAAGATTCCCAACTGCAATAAAATCGTGAAGGCCAGCAAGTCGGCTACCAAAAAAGCGATTGCCGCTTGCAAGTTGGAGAAAAAGAAACTCGCCCAAAAAAGTAAAAAATCCCGCAAAATCGCCAACGCCGGTGAAAGCCGCGTTTACTAAGGCTTTCACAAACATCCTTCCGAAGCATCTTCACCCGCCGCTGGAGTCAGACCTCCCCGGCGGGTCTCTTTTTTGGTGTGCTGCAAGAAAACTCAAAAAGGCCCGCCGCGTTCGATTTTTTATCTTGAATACTTCCGCGGGGGACTGCTAAGACCCAGTCCCAGGACTTTGTATATACCGGGAATGGGCCCGGCGTTTCTACCAAACACCGCAAATGTTTGACTACAAGGAGTATTCACATGGGTTTCACCACGACCTTCGCGCGCGGGCTTTTTTTAACCGTTTTTCTGGCTCTTCCTTTTAAATCTTTCGCAGCTCCTCTGAACGAACTCTATGAAGAGCTTCGCGGCAGCGGAGTGGACTATGAAATCGTTGGAACCGTGTGTGAGCAGGTGGCCAGCCTGGAGTTGCGCAAGACTTATCCGCCGTCGGATTATCAAATTGTCACAGGAATTGAGTATGGCGACAATCAGCGCACCATCGGTGAGTTGGACGTGGTGGTTTTTGAGAAGCGGAGCAAACAGGCGGTTTTAGTGGGTGAGGTAAAGTGCTGGAAGGATCTCTCCGCCGCCCGCCAAAAAGCCCTGGATCAACGGCAACGCTTTCAGAGTTCTCTGAAAAGAGCCATTGAACTCCATGACTATGAGTTTGAGTATAGCAAAGCCCAGTTTCAAAACGTGCAAAGGTATGTGGCCATCGCCCCCAAAGGCGCCAAGGCCGCTGGCTTTGAGATGGACCTGGAAAACTCTCTTGCTGAATTGATGCAGCTTCGTAAAATGATGATGGACTGCCAGCGCCAAGGGCAGTGTGCCGCCGCCACCCGCGGGCACTAAGCCTGCCTGATCCGGATTTCTTTAAAAGAGGACATTCGACCCGCGCGGGTTTCCGGTAAAATAGGCTCCACTTAAAAGGGGGAGTCCTTATGGAACCGCGCTTTATTCGTACTCACATGCATATCAATATCCATCCTTTGGAACGATGGCTTCGCGTGATCGTCGGGGCGATTCTCGTGATTCTGGCTTTCCGGGGCAATGAGGTGAACGGGTGGTATCTCCTTGGCGCCGTCCCGCTCATCACCGGCGCCATCGGCTGGTGCCCGGTCTATTATCTCCTGAATATCAATACCAATCGTCTGGCCCGGGTGAAGGTGGATCACACTAAAAAATAAACCTTGGTGGCGATTTCATTGACAGACAGAGGGGGAGTTCGTCACCCCTCTTCCTCTGCCTTCCTTGGGCGTGTGTCGAAAACGCACACAAAAAGAGGTATTTCACGGAGTTTGAAAATCTCATTTGCGGAAGGGGCGTTTCCTTCCGAGAATGAATCTATGACGGGGCTCAGGCTATTTTACTTTGCCATGCTTTTTTTCCCGGTGATTCTTCAGGCTCAGACCCCGGGGAGGCCGCAGGGGCCCGCAAATCCCCTGTCGCCGCCCGCGCGGCCGCAGTCCTCCTGGCGCATGGGACTTTTGGGGTCCACGGACGTGGCCAGCTTTTTGGGCGGAGGGGTCACCCTTCAGAACCCCAGTTTTTCCGTCTCCGTGCAGTCCGGAACGATTCCTTCGCAATACCAGGAAATCATGGCCGAGTATTACGCGGAATCTTCGGGAGAGAGTGCCAACCGCCAGCTCGCTCTCGACAGCATGCAAAGCAATGATGTTCAGCGTGTGGATTTCAACTACAAGTTTCAGGGCGCCTCCGGATGGTTTATGGGGCTCTCCATGGCAAGGATCAGTTCCCGTGGCCGTACCGGCCTCAACAGCGCCTTGGCCGCCGTGACAAAGGAGGATTTAAGCCTTCTGATTGACACGCTGGAGTTCATGGGCCTGGATCTGAAAGTGGACATCAAGACCGAAAAAATCGCCGCGGAACTTTACGGGGGATACAATTGGTTTTTGAGCGAAAACGCCTATGTCGGCCTGGCGGTGGGGGCGAGCAAATTCGTGAATGTCGACCTTCAGGTCAGCGCCGGCCTGGGGGCCCTGGAAGAGACCCCTCCGATCAAACAGATCATCGATGGCCTGGAAAAGGATTTTCAAAACAGCATTGTCAATGACAGCTTCGCGCCGATGATGTCCCTGACTATCGGCTTTTTGTTTTAAACCCCGGGATGTGTCTTTTCAGAGGGGTGTCTAAGTATTCCTGACTCCTGTTTAAATTGTGGACAACCAAACCCGCTCTCAATCCAAAACGCCATCGGCATTCGTTTTGCTGGGAAAGAGGCTGTAGGGGGGACGCATGTCATTTTATCAGTCCAGAGCTTCCATTGTTGTGACACTCATTCTTCTCAGTCTGGGCTTTCAAAACTGTACCAGGGTCAATCCCGACGGTGTGGACAGTTTTGAGGGAATGTATGATCCCGATTCGGGACTGGTGAACTTAGGCTCCGGCGTCGGAGGGCTGCCCTTCCCTGGCGGCAGCACCGGGGGCGCCATTGATCCCACAAACGGGTCTATCCCCGGCGCGGGGATTCCGGGGTCTTCCGGCATCCCCTCCAACATTCCTCTTCCCACGCCGGCCTCGATTCCATCCACCCAGCCTCCGAACCCGCTTCCGGGCTCAGGGTCTGGCACGGCGGGAAGCGGGGGAACGACCTCGCCTTTGCCAACGAATCAATATGAGACTTGCGCCACCTGCACGGACCCCTTTTTCTCGCAAAAAAGCGCTGCTGAGGAAACCTGTGCCCAGAGCATTCGCGGGGTGAGCTATCCTTTGACCATCTCCGCTCAAGCGCGGGATGTGCGGCAGTTGTTTTCATTCCGCGGCGTAACCCTGGACGAGGCCAAGGCGGTGTCTCTTCGCCGCATCCGCGGGACGGTTCAGATTGAAAAATCCGACACCCTTGAGACTTTGGAGGTCGGTTCTCTCTACGCCCGCGCCAATGAAGTGAGCGCTGCGGCTTCGACCAACGGGGACATTTGCTTGGGGGCCGGCAAGGTCGGTTTGATCGGCGACGTGAAAGGAAGCTTGAATATCGCCGCCAAAGAAGTCGGCAAGATTTCCGGTGTGGTTGGCAACGTGCGCATCTATGGTGGGGTGGTGGCAAGCCTTGAAAACATTCAAGGACACGTCTGTCTTCACGATGGCGCGGTTGTTTTAAACGCCACGAACGTGATGGGCGGAATTAAAAACTGTCCGTAAAATAAAAGTAAAAATAAAAAAAGGTGGGGATGCATCTCTGGGGCGTCCCCGCTCGATAGTTCTTCCAGGAGTCCGCCTCAGTCGGAAAGTTTTCACTCTATAAAAGAATGCCGTTTATATAAACTAAATTGGTTTGACATCTGTTCGAATTGTTTCTAGCTTTTCTTCTGACGGCATGGTTTCATCAACAAAATTTTACCACTACTTGAAATCCAAGAGAACAGCACTCAGACTGAGTCAGGCCCGGCTTGGATCCCTGGTGGGCGTTGCGACTTCCACCATTTGCCATATTGAAGCGGGGGCCTATACGAAATTTCCCCTGAATAAGGTGTTAAAGCTGGGGCAGATCCTGGGAATCAACCAGGATCAATTCGCCCTCATGTGGATTGACGCCATCGTCGAAGATCAAAAAGAGACTTTAAAGCGGAAGATCTTCTCGGCTCGTTGAGCCGTGATGAAGTGAAAAAGAAATCGATCGCAAATTATTGACTTTAAGGACGTGAAGTCCCCCGGCAAAGTTATCGTTTCGGTCATAGATAGGCGAGTAAATCAGGGATTCGATCTCCGCGCACAGGGGAGTTTTTGATTTCAGCTCTTTCACTGTATGAACTTCCACCGGTCGGTAGACGGGCAGGGTCACTTGCCCCGAGTAGATCGCCGTGACCACTTCCATTTGCCGGGCCAGAATATGCTCGGATCTAAAAAATAAATCGCGCCAGTCCACGGTTTCAATGGTCGCAAGGCTATAGGACGTCGTCTCAAGCCAGTCGGGGCTGCGGTAGCGCTGGGTGAGATTCAGATCATAGATTTCAACATAGGTTGATTTTTCCAAAAGAGAAAAAATCTCATCCTTTGAAGGGATTTTCAGTCCATAGAGATAAGTGAAACACTCCAGACTCTCCCCCTTGTCCCTCAAGGAAATTCCTCTGGTGGAGAGTTCAAAGCAGTGACGGTAATAATTTAAGAAGTTTTCAAATTTTTCGATCTGAAGACTTAGAGGAAAATTGTTGAAACGTTCCTGGACGTCCCGTTCTTCCTCGAGAGAAGAGAACGCCTTGGTTTGAATCCCCTCCACGTGGTTCAGATAGCCGCAAAACTCCGTGACCAGTGTTTTGTACCGGTCAAAGTAGTGGAAATTCGAATTTTCCTGCGGTTCTAATAACCGGACAGAGTCTTTGAGCATCTTGGCTTTTAGCATTTTTGATCTTCTTCGTCCCCAATCCCCGGCAAGTTCAAATTCTTGGAAGCATAGAGATCCAGGACATTCTTGTCTTGAGTGCCTGCGGGTTTTTGGCGGGTTTGTACGGAGTTGTTGAGACGCATATACATTGAATTGATCAGAAAGCAAAGGTCTATGTATTCAGATCCCGAAATTTTGAGAGCGGTAAGCACTTTGTGGAGCGTGGAAACGGGGGGGAGTTCGGGGCTTTCTTCGAGGAGAATATAATCAATCAGGGGTATGTTCAGCTTATGGGCCACGTATTCCGCGCTATAGCCCCGTCGTTTCCGTAACAGCACCAAAAAGCGGCTTAATAACGAGCGTTTCATCACTCACCCCACTTCCGCTTTCCGGGAGATCTTTGCCTTGGCGGGAAGGGCTTTTTTCAGGAGGGTTTTTCTTTGCCTTTGAAAGACCGCCTCTCGCTGGGCACTCTCAAAAATCTCCTTATGGGTCAGCTCCAAAAGGGCCTTCCAACCGCCGAGTTTCTCGACATTTTTTAGCAGTGCCTGGTACTGCCCTGGATCGAGTTCAATGTGAGAAGCGCGCCGCTCAAACTCATGAAGCGTTTCCATAAAGAGTTCCATCATTTCATATTTCGTCCAGGGCGGCGGTGAGGACAGAGGATAGGCCAGGTCCCAGTTGGAAATTTTTAAAGCCAGGGCGATGCGGGTTTGGGCCTCAAGGGTCATATTTTTTTTGCCGTTGATGTAATCCTCAAGCTCCGCCTGAGGGAGATTCGTCTTATTCGCCAGATTCATAACATTTAGACCCCTCTGTTCGAGTAACTGGGAGAGGTAGGAGGAAACACTCTTGCGCTGCATATCATCGTCCTTCCGAAGGTGGTTTGAGGGGGCGAGAAACGGAGGCCCTCCTGACAAAAATCCAGAAAAAGTCCGATTCTGGCAACGGATTTTGCCTATTTAGGAAATTGCTCTCAAGCTTGGGGGGTATACGGGGATTGTTTATGAACAAAGAGAACTTTAAATACATTATACTGGATCAAAGGCACCCTCTGACGCCTGTGGGGTTTAAGTACCAACGGGAGCTTTTTACCTTCTGGCGAGGCTATTGGAATGACATCCTTCGCTCGGTCGGGCTGCAAGAAGAGGAGATGGACCCGGCGGAGTTTTATGACCAACACAAGGTCACGGCCATCCTTTATAAGGGGAGCGTGGTCACCATGCACCTTTTAAGTTTTGTGCATCGCCCTCAATACGCCAGCAGTCCCTACCTGGCTAGGTTCAACGAGGAATTAAAGAACCACTTTCTCCATTCTTCCATCAATAGTTTCCTGACCCTGCAGTATTTAACTTATAACTCCGCCTTGAAGTCGGCGAAGGAGGGGCCGTTCCGCTACCTCGGAATGGTGATGGGAACTTTATCGACTCTGCACAAGGAGTTGGAAAACGTGGACGCCGTGGTCTCAGTGACACGCAAAGACCTCGGGGTTTCCAACTCCCTTGCAAAAATGAATTTCCAATCCATTGATGGAGGCCAGTACAATAACACGCCAGTGGCCTTCCAGATCTCGACGGATCCGAAAATGTATCCCCACGAAGAGGTCGCAAGCTTGGTTCAGTATTTTTGGAACAACCGAATTGAAATCAACAATCCCAAAACCCAAAGCGGGGAGGCCGCATGATCGAGAAAAAGTTCGAAGAAAAAGTTATGGAAATTTCAGCCCTCTTGGACCGTTATCCCTTTGAGAACGCCAAGGCCACCCACCGCTATTTAAGCCAGCAGTATTATCTGATTCAAAACTCCACCCGCTATGAGGCGATCGGCGCGTCGCTGCTTCCGCTGGAAGCCAAAGAGGAATTCAAACAGCGCATGATCCATTTGGCCGATGAATTTAACCACGATGATCTCATTATCGAGGACTTAAAACACTTGGGGTACCACCAGCTTGAGGTCATGTATCCGCAGACTCGGGCCCTGGTTGGCTCCATTTACTATGAATTGCAAAAGTACGGCTCCGACGCGCTTTTCGGAATTTCCCTCTTGTTGGAAGGTCTCAGTGTCCGGCAGTGCGCGAAAGTGGGGAAACGACTTTTCCGCGCTTTTGACATCGACTCCCAATATCTGAAAATTCACGACGAGGCCGATGCGGTTCACTATCCCGAGACCATGGCGATGGTTAAAAAGTACTCTTCTGAGCGCCAGCAGGTGATCTTGAACAATCTGGAACAGAGCTATGTTCTCTACCGCTCCATCATTGAGGAATGCGAGAGATTAACGGCAAAAGACGGCGGGAAATCCCGGGTCGCCTAACGCGAGGTCGAGTTCGGCATAAGACCTTGAAGCCTTTGTGTGTTTTTGATACTCTTCAGGGTGTGAAACACTGGAGAGGCCCCTTTATTCTTTCGTCTTTTGTACCCGCTCACAATATGGAGCTGGGGCTTAAATTCCTTTCTGTTGGCGGTTGAGAGCAAACGTCATTCTCAAACCTCAACCGCCCCGTTCAAAAAAACCACCTTAAAAATCCCCAAACTTTGATGCATTCGCGCTTCCTTTTTAGGAAAGCGTCAGGAGTTTTTATGAAGAACCAAGACACCTTGATTTTGTCCAAGACTGATTTTGAAAATTTATCTGCTCTGACAAATTTAGCCAAAAAAGAGTTAGCGGAATTATTGGAAGAAGAACTGGGAAGGGCTTCGCTGGTCGCGGATGACCGGCTTCCAGCGGACGTGGTGTCCATGAACTCCACAGTGAGCTTTGAGGATCTAGAAAGCGGGAAGACATCGACCGTCACCCTCGTTTATCCTCCGGAGGCTAATATTGAAGCTGGTAAGATTTCAGTTTTGACGCCAGTTGGGTCCGCCCTTATTGGTTTGCGGGTCGGCCAAGTGATCCGCTGGCCGTTCCCGAACGGGAAGAAAAAAGAATTGAAGGTTTTGAGCGTGAGCCGTTCGTGAATCTCGAGGGGAGTTTTTATGTCTAACACCGGGTCTTGGATTGTCCTTATCGTGGCGGGTCTTCTTGAAATCTGTTGGGCGATGGGCCTTAAATACAGCGAAGGATTCACCAAACTCATCCCCAGTACGTTCACTCTGACGACTTTGGCGGGGAGCATGTACCTTCTCGCCAAGGCAAGCCAAGCCCTGCCCATGGGCACAGCGTACGCCGTGTGGGTGGGGATTGGGGCCTTAGGGACTTCCATTTTCGGCATCGTTTTGCTGAACGAGCCCGTCACCTTTGCACGCTTATTTTTTCTGGTTTTGCTTCTTGTTGCGATTGTCGGGCTGAAGCTGACGTCGAATTAAGAAACCGAACTTTTACGTCTTTTTGGCCCGTGTTTGTTTTCGGACACTCACGGGCTTTGGTGTTTGATGCTTTATTTCGAAGAAATATTGATTGCGGCGACTACTTTATATGAGAAGTCACCCGCAACAACGGCCTGACCGTCGAACGTATGAATCTGTTTAAGTCGAACTTCGCCAGCCATCACCTTTAAAAGGACTTCATATATTCTTTGGTTAAGAGGAGATAAGGAGCCGTTCTTATCCAATTTGAGAGCATATCTGTTCCCGTCCACTTCGAACATGATGGCGCCGGAATATAAATGGCCACCATCAAGTAATGAAATGTTTCTGGGTTTTGTATAATCGTCAGGTGTCGAAATTCCCGCTGGGGTACGAGTCATATTTTTTTTCTTTTTCAGCGGCAAAAACAGTGGAGGTTGACGCGAGCAAAAGCAGTGAAAGTAAAATATTTTTCATTTCTGTCTCCGATTTTTTGTTTAGACGTTTTAATTGGGCCGTTATAAGATGCCACCGAGTAGACTAGTTTTGAGTGACCGGCTTAAGGTCCAGAGAATGATCAAGTGTCTGTTGCAGACGCCTGTAAGGAATTGACGGCCTCGAATCACCGTGGCCGTTTTCTTTTTTTATCCGACCTTTTTGAGTCTTGGTTGATTCATTAGTTGGTGAGTCATTTGGATTCCTTCATCGCGAAGGGCAAAACCGAGATTTGAAGCCAATGGCCCGTGTTTGCCTTGGGGGACTCCCAGGCTTTGGGGTTTTCAATTCGAAATCTTAAACCAGTCAATATTCAAGCAGCGTAAAGTTTCAGACTCTGAAGTTGATGCTGCGTTCGTAGATCTCTCGACCAGCTCGATTAAAAGTTTGCGAATTTTATCTGCCGCTTCATTGGATAAAGCCATGGGGCCTGTATAGTATAAATCTGAATCCGAAGCTTTCTCCATTGTCTGTAAACTTTTAAGTCTCCAGTTTGTGTGGTGCCTGACTACAAAAGGAGAGTCATGTCCAATGTGGGTAACCTGTGGGCCCATATCAAGATGACCATCTTTTTCGACAACCAATTTATGCTTAATTAAAAAATCGACGACTTTTGCGACATGAACCCTATCAAGATTTAGATGTTCTGCGATCATACTGACTGAATTGAATTTAGGTATAGAAACACCCAATCGGATTGCGCTGTAATACCACTGAGAATAAAAAGTAGCTTTATCTTCGTCGGTAAATTTCTGATGTTTGACTCGGTTCTTTAGTAATTGGGCTTGGTTGTTGAGGGTTTGTAGCTGTTTTTCAAAAACATTTTTTAGTTGGTGATTTGCTGCCCGTTCTTTTTGGACCAGCAGTAAAAAATAATCTCGCTCCATTTCTGTAAAGCCAATATATTCTGAGACGCCAAGGGCTTGCTCGAGAGTCAACTCGCGGTCACCTCGAAAAACTTGGCTCATGACAACCGAGTTGATATTTAAATGAAGCGACATTTGCCTTAGTTGTCCGTGGCCGCCGCCTTTTTGCTCTGAAATCCAGTCATTGACGCACTGTTTATAATTGTGGTACTCGAAAATATTCATAAAGCCTCGACGTTCATCTTATAAAGATAGCATATTTGCTAATTTTAAAGATAACAAATAAATTTTGAGATGTAGAGACTTGGATTTAATTCGACGAAACTGTGATTGTTCAGAACGAAACAACCACGGAGGAATTTATATGAAAGCAAATTTTTTAATAGGGGGTCTAATGGCCCTAGGGATAGTCGCAAATGCAAAAGCGGGTGGCGTTGATGGTGGCGGCGGCAAAAGTATCGTTTGTCGCAATAGTGCGGGCAATATCACCTCCACTGAAATTCTCGACCTCTATGAGGGACGAGTTATGTTTGGGAAAAATATCACAGAAACTGCTGAGCCAATGGCGGTACAAATCAAAAACGCTTTAAATCAGATTCCAGCTTATTCTCGTGGTCTGATTGAAGTCTATGTAAATCAGGTCCAGAAAAATATGAAGATTGCTCCCGCAGGGACAAAGCTTCTTCCTATTGATGATTCTTTTGAAGTTATTGCTCCTAAGGACTGTTCAGTCGAGCAGGCCGCAAACTATTACAACGATAAATTGATTCTTGTTAGCGGGGACATATGGGCAAATCTGACCGAAACAGGAAAGGCCGCATTGATTTTGCACGAAGCGGTTTATGCGTCGAATCGTTTGGTTGGGGCAACAAATTCTCGGCAGTCTCGCCACATTGTCGCAAATATTTTCGATCCCTCGACCAGATGGGTAGATATTAAGGATCAACTGCCACAACAGGCTTTAACGTGCATGTCCATGGGTGGTGGGTTGTTAATGTGGGCATTCAAAGATCAAAACAGTTCTTGGACTTTGCAATTTCAAGTTTTAGGAAAAAGCTATGTCATGAGTAAAAAAACATTTTCTGTCATGAATGCAGGCTTTGATTTTAATGAGGCTAAAAATTTTCCTATTAAGCAGGGCGACGATTTAGTCGGTACGGGCACTTCCACCACTGGCTTTGCCAGTTCATTATTTGAAGATTCCGACGTCATCACGGTGAGCAAAAAATGGGAAGCTGTAAAAGATAACCAAGGTCAAATTATTAAAGGCTACCAAACGCCACGCTATTATTTCAGTTGGTCATCAGGGACTTTCCCAAAGACTTCGACTTCGGAAAGTCTTTTAAACTGTTCAGTTGTCATTCCTTAAAATATCAGCCCTATCTTCATGGATAGGGCCATTTAATTTAAAAATGTGGACTCTTTATGAAATCACTTCTGCAATGCATTTGTGTGTTGTTAATATTTTTTGCTTTTGAGTTTGCCAATGCTTCGGGTTCTTCGAAAAATCTGGGACTTGATTTGGGTTTAGGTTTTAACTCTACCTACGGGCTTCTTGGGTTGGGTGGCAGATATTTCGTTTCTGAAAATCAAGATATAAACATTACTACGGCAGGTGATGTAAGTGGTTTTATCATCGGAACTGGTTCTCGTTTTTATTTTCAATCATCTGAGGGTAAGTGCTTTTTTGTTTTTTCATGCAAGCCAAAGTATTTTGTCGGTGTAACTGCAATCCGTGCAAATGGATCGACAGTTACCATTGAGGACGATGGAGCTAAGGGCGAATACAAACAGTCCGACGGTTATGCGGGGCAGTTGACCGTCGGTTCGTATGATACCTTTGACGAATCATTCACAATGGGATTCGAGCTAGGTTATCGGGCTTGGCTAAAAAGGCCCGACTTTAAATTTCAATCAGGAACATTTTTGCCAAAACATCAGTCTGATTTAGAAAAATACGTCGAAGATTCTATTGGTGTGGGGCTAACCCTCGGCTGGATCTTTTAGGAAACCCATTTGAATTTCGGCTGACTCATCAGTTGGTGAATCATTTGTACGCCCTTTTCTTGGGGGCATATTCCAGATAATATTTTTCGTAGACCCAAATTTAGGTGGATACGAGGATTGAAAAGATGGATTGAATACGAAGTCTTAAGTGTTGCGAACCTTTGGTTCGACAAATGGTGGCTCCGGAGAGAATCGAACTCTCACGTCCTTGCGGACACTGGATTTTGAGTCCAGCGCGTCTACCAATTCCACCACAGAGCCATTGTGTGAACGAAGACATCCTTTGTAATGGAAACCCGCCCCTTCGTTCAAGTGGTTTTTAGCGATCCTGAATCAAAGAAGCGGTGAGTTATTGTTTGTTGAGGGCGGTCTCTTAAAAGGCATAGATCAAGCGGGCGTTGGTCGCCGTGGTGCGAACCTCGGTCATATCTTTATCGGTCTCCATGCCCAAGCGGATCCAGTTGTAAAAGACTTCCAGGCTGAAGCGGCTGCCCATGATCACGCCAAGGCCGGCTTGATAGCCCACCCGCGGGGAGTAGGTGACGTCGTCACTGGCTCCAAGGACAAAGCTCGTGTTCAAGCCAAAAGAGGCATAGACGTAATCCGGAGCCGCCACGATGAAATTCAGGTTTGGGATGGCGGTGGTGATCTCTGGGGCGTTGTCCGAACGTTTTTCCGGTTTTAAAACGCTTAAATTCATATCAAAGCCCACGCCCCCCGAGGGGATTTGTTTATAACCGAATTTGATTCCCAGCTGTTTGGGTTCCTTCGCGGCATCGTCCAGCAGGCCTTTTTGCGTGTCTCCCGTGGTTTTGTTTTTAACATCCCGCTCATAGCGGCTCGTCGACATGTACTCAAAGCCCATATTAAAGCCTTGAATCATGTAGGCCGGGCGCGCGTCGCTGACATAGGCATCGGGGTCATAATTATAGGTGGGGGGAGCCTTCCTACGGAGGCTGTTGCTGCCACCCTCGGCGGCGGCAAAGCCTGTTTCTAAAGCCAGGGCGTTGAAGAGGGTTGAAATCAGGGCCAAAACCAAAAGTCTTTTCATGGGCAACTCCTTTTGCAATTCATCTCAGCTAGGGGTGTAACAAGAGGAATGCCAGATAAACTCAAATAAGTTTCATTAGAGCCTCTCATTTTGAGACAGAGCCGATAATTGTTAAACAGGAGGTGAAAGCCTTGGATGAAATCCTTTCAGGGTGTGCCCGGAAGCTGATCACTTTAAGGGGTTTTAGGGCCAAAATGCTCCCAGCCCTGAATGGCCCATTCGAGCATTGATATCGGATACTTAGGCCCGGGCACTGAAAGCGCCTCCTCGTGGCACAGGCATTGCTCTAGCCCCTAGCGATTGAGAAAAACCACGAGGAGACCATTATGACCAAATATTTCTATATCCTTGCGGCTTTGAGTTTGGCCCCGAACCTGGGTTTAGCTCAGGGTGCGAACTTTGATGCCGAGGTCGATCAGGAACTCGACCAAATGTACGCGAACCGCCAAGGCGGTGGCGCTGTGGCGAATCCTGCTCCCACCAATGGAAGCATTGCGGGCAGCACCGGCAACGGCAGCCAACCGATTTATATTTTAAATCAGGCGACGCCCACTTCGACGGCCAACGCCCAGACGCAAACCCAGCAGGTGCAAAAGCAACCAGTGGCGGTCATTGAGTCGACTCCGTTGGTGGAATCCCGTGCCGAAGGCATGAGAAAATCCCGCCAGGATGCCGAGGTTCACACGGAACAAAAGATCGTGGAAAAGCTGGAAGCCTCACGCTTGGAAGATGAGAAACGGCGCGCGGATGTTCTTTTCGGAAGCAAATTTGATCAGATGCAGGGTGCGTCCACGCAAATCCGCGCTGAAAACTCCAACGTCAATGTCAACACTCAACAGCAGGCGACCCAGGCTCCGGTGGCGGTCGTGGAGCCAAAAGAAAACCTGCGCGACGTGGTTCGTTCTGAAATCCAAAGCGCCATGAAATTGGACCAGGACTCAGACCTCGTTGAAACCCGGTACTTTAGCGCGATGGCAGGGATTGGGGATTACCCGGATGTGAAGAACGTGCGGGGAAATTACTCCCTGGGATTGGCTTTCGGGACTAAATATGATGCCCTGATTTTGGAAGGATCTTTCACCTTATCAAATTACACTGTTCAAAAAGTGGACTGCTGTGCGACGTCTTATTACCCGACCTTGATTGATACCAATCAGTATCAGGCAGCGATCGCGGCCAAATATCAATTCCTCTCCGGCATGGTTCGTCCGGTGGTGGGCGGTTTGGTTTCCTACAGTTATCGTAAGTACGATTGGACGAATAATAATAATTATTATTCAGGTTATCCCTATGCCGGCTATAACGCTTATAACATGTACGGCAGCAATTATGATAACGGCACCAGCAGTGATTCCCATGCCATTGACCTGGGTGTGACTGCGGGAGTGGACTTGGAAATGAGCAAAAAATTCGCTCTCGGTTTTGAATACCGATATATGTTCAATCTCTCTAGCCGCGTGGACAATATGTCGATTGTGACTGGACCTCAGTACGGCACTCCGCTGGAAAAGCTCAGTTATTACACCTTGTCCTTGGCAGCGAGAGTGAAATTCTAGTCGCGGCCGGGGCTCCGGGGGCGAGGCCCCCGAGGGACCTTTGTTAAATTCATTCCTAGTGGTGGAAAGCCCTTGTGAGACGTCATAAGGGCTTTCTTTTTTTTGGGGCCGGTGTCATTCTAGGGACATGAAACAACTTCTGCAAATCGGATTTATTTTGGCCTTGGCCGCTGGGGCCTGGGCGGCGACGCCGGTGGTGGTCTCTCAGTCCGTGGGACGGGTGGGGGACCGGGTGATCACCAGCCGGGAAGTGCAAATCTCGGCGGTCTTGGACCGGATTTTATTTCCCACTAAGGAGGCAAAGTCTTTGGGCGGCCTCTACGAAGTGCGGCTGGGGCAAGCCGCCATGATGAATGAGGTCACGGCACTTCTTTTGGAGGTGGTGGTGGACCGGGAGGCCGAGAGTTTTTCTGTCGCCAAGATCTCCGACGATCAGGTGCGCGAGGCGCAGCGGAAGGTGGAAAAGGTGGTCGAAAGCAAGGCCTACTGGCAGTCCCTGGAAGTGGGGGCCACGGAGTTGAAGCGTTTTGTCGTGCAAAAACTGACGGCCAAGGCCTTTATTCAGTTTAAGACCAACTCCATGGCTGGGATCATCAGTGATGCGGAAGCCCTGGCGTATTACGAAAAAAACCGTTTGCGGTTTGGGGACGTGCCGTTTTCGAGTTTTAAAGACAATATTAAAACCTTCCTCGCACAACAGCAATTAGAGGAGCGCACCCGGGCCTGGTTTGAAATCATCAAACGCAAGTACAAGGTTCGCAATATCCTGGCGGAAAATCTCAACAATAAGATGGAGCCCCAGTGAGTTTTGAAATCCGTCCCCTTAAACCTCAGGATGAGGACCGGGTTCTTCAAGTGGTGGCCGATTTGTACCGGGCCCACCCGCATTTGACCGGGTTTCAGTGGCCTTCGGAAACCTTGCGGGCCGAGTTTCGCTCCTCCGAGGGGTGGGGCGTGTTCCAAGGCGGTCGGCTGGCAAGTTTTGTCTTGTACCGTCCCAGCCCCGCCGTCTGGGAGATCTCGGTAGTGGCCTGCCATCCGGAGTTTTGGCACCATGGATTGACGCGTAGCCTCCTCAGTCATTTGGTGGTGGTGAAGCCCGCCGACCGGGAGCTGTGGCTGGAGGTTCATGAAGAGAATACGCGGGCTTGGCGTCTTTATGAGTCTCTGGGATTTCAACGGGTCGGCATCCGCGCGAATTATTATCCCAATGGGGGCACCGCCTGGTTGTATACATTGAGATAAACCCTTGCATCGTCTAGCTTTTTTTGCTAGGGTCAGCTCACGAATGGGCCTTGAAGGGCCCATTTTTTATTTGTGGGTTTTTAGCGGATCCTTTCATTCCCCAGCTAAGACCAAATAGGGATTTATTGTAGAATGACCGATGCAAAGCCATCCTGGATGGAAAAAGTAGAAGACCTGGCCCAAGAAGTGACTTCCCGTGAAGGTTGCATTTTGTACGACGTCGAATTTGTGGGCGTCGGCAAGGGGCGCACCCTGCGCCTTTACATTGACAGAGACACCCCGGAAGGGGTGGGTATTGATGACTGCTCCAATGTTTCCAGGGCTTTGAATTCCTTGCTGGATGAAGCCGATGCCGTGCCGGGGGAGTCTTACACCCTGGAGGTCTCCACACCCGGAATTGAGCGTCCTTTGCGCAAAGCCTGGCATTTTGAAAAAGCGGTGGGTAAAAAAATCTGGGTTAAAACCAACCGTGCTTTTGAAAGCTTCGGAGTAGAGGATAAGAAGTGGAAATCCGCAAAGCAGATTGAGGATGTATTAACGGCTTTCGACGGAGAGAACTTGAGTTTCCATGTCAAAGGCGTGGATCTGAAAGTCCCTCTCTCGGCAGTGGAAAGATCCAAAATGGTATTTGAAATAACTAAGGGACAAAAAAAATAACTTAGAAGAGGTGCAGTAATGGCTGACAACATGTTTTCAGATCTCAGTCGCGTGATTGAACAAGTCGGTAAGGATAAAGGTATCGACAAGCAGGTCGTGATAGATGCTATCACTCAAGGCATGCTTGTGGCCGCCCGTAAAAAATACGGCACCTATCGCGAGATCGAAGCCACTTACAATGAAGAAACCGGCGAGGTCGAACTGTTTCAGTTTAAAGAAGTTGTGCCCCGGGAAGATTACATTGATGAAGAAGTTGAAATTCCCACGGATGAGGCTTTGAAATTGGATCCCCAGGCCCAAGTGGGCGACTCCATCGGGATTAAGATGGATGCGGGAGAGTTGGGACGGATCGCGGCCCAAACCGCAAAACAAATCATCATGCAGAAAGTCCGGGATGCCGAGCGCTCCATCATCTTCAATGAATTTGAGGAAAGAAAAGGAGAGATCGCTTCCGGGATTGCACGACGTGTGGAAAAGGGCGCGATCGTGGTCGATTTGGGTCGGACAGAGGCTTATATTCCCCCTCGCGAACAGATCCCCGGGGAGTCCTACAAGCCCGGAGACCGTATCCAGGGGTATTTGTCAGAAGTCCGTCAAACCACCCGTGGCCCGCAAATCATCATGTCCCGTGCGGATGAACGCTATTTGATGAAGCTTTTTGAAATGGAAGTTCCGGAAATCTACGACGGGATCGTGGAGATCATGGGTGCGGCCCGGGAACCCGGACAACGCGCGAAAATCGCGGTCCGCTCCAAAGACAACTCCGTGGATCCGGTGGGCGCGTGCGTGGGTATGAAAGGCTCGCGCGTGCAAAACATCGTGCAGGAACTGCGGGGTGAAAAAATTGACATCGTTCCCTGGGATGAAGATATCACCCGTTTTGCCTGCAATGCGCTGGCTCCGGCGGAAATCTCCCGGGTTTTCGTGGACGAAGCCAACAAAGAAATGGAAGTGGTGGTTCCGGATTCCCAGCTCAGCTTGGCGATCGGTAAGCGCGGGCAAAACGTGCGCTTGGCGGCAAAGCTGACAGGCTGGAAGCTGGACATTATTTCCGAATCCGCAGCGGCCTCGCGGACGGCAGAATCTATTTTCAATCTGATGCTTCTGCCGGGAATGAACCAAACCATGGCACAAAATATTTTCCAGTCTGGTTTCGGTTCCTTCCAATCCGTGGCGAACGCCTCCGTTGAGGAAATCATGACCATTCCAGGTTACGATGATCCGGAACGTGCGGAAAAACTGATCGGGGAAGCGAAAGCCCTGATCGCGAAATACGAAAAAGAAGGAACGCCGATCCCAACGGCTCCGACCGCTGTGAAAGAAAGCAAAGCGGGCGGAACTGCAAAAGAACAAGCTGACCTTCGCTTGAAGCAAGAGTTAGAAAAACTCAGTGCGCAAGACGATTAATTTTTGATTGGACTTTTTGAGCCCTGAGTTTGAGTGAGAGATAACCTTTTTAGGAGAATGCGTGAGTAATCCAAAAGTTTTTGAATTTGCCAAAGAAGTAGGGATGACCCCCTTGGCCTTGATGGACAAAATCCGCGAGTGGCAGATCCCTGTGAAGAGCCATATGGCGGAGCTTGAGCCGGAAATTCTTGAGCAAATTAAAGTCAAACTCAGTGGGGAAAAAACCTCAGAAACCGCGAAGCCGAAAAAAACGGCCACTCGCAAGGCCCCCGCTAAGAAAACCGCGGTGTCGGCAGCAGAGAGTGCTCCGACCCCGGTCGCCGCCAAATCAACGGTTGTCCGCCGTAAGGCCTCAGCCCATGAAGAAGGGGACGGCGCTGCTAAATTAAAATCCTTAAAACATCATCCTGAGGAAGCCCTCGAGGAAGCGGCCAAACCCACCGCGAAAGTGGTTCGTAAAAAAGCCGCCGTTTCGGCGGCGGAAGAAGCGGGGGCTCACGAGCCTACGGAAGCTCCGGCTCCCGTAGCGTCTGTGGTGGAGCCTCCTGCGGCCGCCTCTGTCGTGGCAAAACAGGCAGAACCTCCTGTGGAGACTTCGGTGGAAGCCCCGGCCCCTGCGGTGGCAGAAGCCCCGGCTCCTGCAGTCGCTCCGGCGGTGGAACCGGCGGCGGCGGCACCGGCCCCGGCCGCGGCGGCAGCTCCTGCGGCCGCTCCGGCAGCCGTGGCCCATGGCGGACATGGTGTGGCTCGCAAGAAGGAAGTCACCGTGGGCAGCAGTGGCGTGGCGAGTGCCACCACCGCTGCTCCCAGCATCGGCCGTAAAAACATCATCGGCCGCATGGATCTGTCCCGGGTGACTAGCCCGGGCCCGCAACGCTCCGGCGGTGACCGGCCCCATGGCGGGCCTGGCGGCGACCGGTCCGGATTCGGCGGCCCCCGAACGGGTGGTGGCGGCTTCGGTGGAGGTCCTCGCACGGGCCAAAACCGCAATATTCGTGCGGGCTTTGTCGCTGCGGCGCCCGTCGTGGAAGAAGTTCCCGCGGAATCCCGTCATCGCTTTGAGGACAAAAAGAAGCCGAAATTCTCCTCCGCAGCTGTGGCTCCCGCCGGACCTTCCGCCAAGGAGCGTGAGCAGGATGAGATTTTAGCGAACTTTAATGCGGTGGAGTTCCGTAAGCGCGAAATGGTCTTCCAACCCAAAAAGAAAAAGAGCTTGATGGATCGCGCGGGTTTAAAAACCCAGATCACCACGCCAAAGGCTCAGAAGCGTATTCTGAAAGTAAATAATTCCATGAAGCTCAGTGATATGGCCATGGAAATGGGAATCAAAGCCCCGCAAATCATCAAGGTCTTGATGCAAAACGGGGTGATGGCCAATATGAACACCGTTCTGGACTTCGACACGATCGCCTTGATCGTGCCTGAGTTCGGCTGGGAAGCGCAAAACACCTTTAAGACGGCGGAAGATGTGGCGACAGAAACCGCCTTCGGGGATTTGGAGGCGTCACCTGTGGCGCGTCCTCCGGTGGTGACCATCATGGGTCACGTCGACCATGGTAAGACCAGTCTTTTGGATGCCATCCGCAAAGCCAATGTGGCGGCCGGCGAAGCTGGGGGCATTACCCAGCACATCGGGGCTTACAGCGTGACCTTGGACGATGGCTCCCTGATCACCTTCCTGGATACTCCGGGCCACGAAGCCTTCACGGCCATGCGCGCGCGCGGGGCCAATGCCACTGATATCGCTGTGATCGTGGTGGCTGCCGATGACGGTATGATGCCGCAAACCGCAGAGGCGATCAACCATGCGAAGGCCGCTGGGGTTCCCATCATTGTAGCAGTGAATAAGATTGATAAACCCGGGGCGAATCCCGAGCGCATCAAGCAACAGTTGACGGAACTGGAAATCGTTCCGGAAGAGTGGGGCGGAAATACGATCTTCGTGGAAGTGTCCGCCCTCAAGAAAACCGGGATTAAAGAACTGCTTGAGAACATCCATTTGGTGGCTGAGGTGCAGGATTTAAAAGCCAATCCGGCCCGCTCTGGAACCGGGGTGGTCATCGAAGCGAAGATGGAAAAAGGCAAGGGCAACGTGGCCACCCTTCTGGTGAAGGATGGAACGGTGAAAGTGGGTCAATATATTGTGGCCGGCACCGTGAAGGGCCGTGTGCGCTCCTTGACCAATGACAGAGGGGAGCGGGTCCCTGAAGCGGGTCCTGGAATTCCGGTGGAAGTCCTGGGCTTGGAAGGCACTCCTTCGGCGGGGGATCGTTTTGACATCGTGAAAGATGAGCAGACGGCGACCCAAGTGTCTGAACTCCGCGCGGAGCAGGCGAAGAAGGCGGAATACGTTCCGGCTTCCAAAATGTCCCTGGAAGATATTTTCTCCAAAGCCACTCGCGGGGATGTCAAAGATCTGGCGATCATCCTCAAAGCGGATGTGCATGGGTCTTTGGAGGCCATCAGCGGCATGATCAGCAAACTCTCCACTCCGGAAGTGAAGACAAAAATCATTCACTCCGCCGTGGGTGGGATCAGCGAATCCGACGTTCTTCTGGCGAACACCGCCAAGGGGATCATTATCGGGTTTAACGTCCGTCCCGACGGGGGGGCGCAGGCCGCGGCCAAACGACTGGGCGTTGATGTCCGCACTTACTCCATTGTTTACGAGTTGGTGGATGATCTTAAGAAAGCGATGTCGGGTCTTCTGACTCCCGATATCGTGGAAAAAGTCATGGGTCGCGCCGAAGTCCGCAACACCTTCACGGTTCCGAAGATCGGGACGATTGCCGGTTGCTTCGTGACCGACGGCAAGGTGCAAAGATCCAATATGGCCCGTTTGATCCGCGACGGGAAGATCGTTTACGAAGGCAAGATCTCTTCTTTGAAACGCTTTAAAGATGACGTCAAAGAAGTCGCCACCGGTTTTGAGTGCGGGATCGGTATTGAGAACTTCAATGACGTTAAAGTCGGTGACCAGATTGAGGCCTTTGTGAAGGAAGAAGTGGCACGCGAACTGACTCAGGAAGCGAATGCCTGATGAAAAAAGAGGGTGATGGCGGACGCAGAATAGCTCGGGTTGAACGAGAGGTGCAGCAAACCATCGCTCAGTTCTTGATTTCGGGCTTTAAAATCCCTTTGCCGGGCCTGGTGACGGTGGCCCGGGTCAAGATGCCGGCGGATCTGCGGACGGCCAAGGTTTACATCAGTGTTCTGGGAAATCCGGAAGACCAGGATGAAGTGGTGGAGCTTTTGCAGCAACGCGCCTTTGAAGTTCAGAACTATCTGGGAAAAGAGCTTAAAATGCGCTACTGCCCTAAGTTGCAGTTTTTCCCGGATACAAACACAGATCAGATTTTACGAGTGGAACGAATTCTGCAAGAGCTGGAAGAGAATCGGAACGCGAAGACGTCGCGAAATTCGGATGAGGATTCCTCCGGCGAAGAAGGTTAATGGAGCCCTTTCACGGTCTTGTCTTGGTACGAAAACCCCCGGGAATAACGAGTCATGACGTGGTTGCACGTCTTCGTCGTCTCTTGGGAACCAAATCCGTGGGTCATGCGGGGACCTTGGACCCCATGGCCGAGGGGCTGATGGTGGCTCTTGTCAATGAAGCCACAAAACTCAGTCAGTACATTTTAGAAGGGGATAAGGCCTATCATCTCAAGGCCCGTCTGGGGGTTGAGACCGATACTTTGGACACCACCGGCCAGGTTTTGAAAACCTCGTTGGTTGAGGTGACCGCGGAGCAGGTCAGAGCCATGGGTCTGAGTTTACAAGGGGAGATGAAGCTCCAAGTGCCGATTTATTCCGCCATCAAGGTCAAGGGGCAAAAACTTTATGATTATGCCCGTAAAGAACAAGAGGTGGAGATCCCGCAAAAAGACATGAAATTCTGGGATATGGAATATCTGGGTTTTGCGGGCCAGGAGGCTGAGTTTCGTTTTAAATGCTCCAAGGGCACCTATGTGCGATCCTGGGTGGAGCTTCTGGGGCGTCGTTTGGGCTGTGGGGCCGCAATGAGTGCCCTGACGCGGACCTGGTCTCATCCCTATGCTCTTGAGCAGTCCATCACTTTAGAAGAACTCGAGGAGAACCTGCGTCTGGGAAGGCCCACCCCGGCGATGATTCCTTTGGAGACCGCCTTAGGGGCTGTCAAAAAAATCCGCGTTCGCGGCCATGACCAAACCCTTCTCAGCAACGGGCAAATCAGCCATGATCTGCGATCCTTTCTGATCACCTTGTTTGAACCTCAAAAGGATGAAATCATTCAGGTTTTATCCCTCTCCACAGGGAAACTTCTGGCCCTTGTAGGTATTGAAAAAGACCGGGGTTTTGTCATAAAAAGAGTGATAAGGTATTGACCCAAGTCCCTCTTCATGGGAGAACCTGTTCTTCGCAAAACTGGCGGGGCGACAGCCATGACGCTCCTATGCCGGTCTGCAGACCTCCGGGTTTGTTTTAACATTTTAAATTAAAAGGAGACTTTAATGGCAGTCACAAAAAGTGTAAAAGCAGAGATTCTTAAAAAGTTCCAACGCGGTGATTTGGACACAGGTTCTTCTGAAGTGCAAATCGCTCTTTTGACAGAAAAAATCGACGAATTGACCACTCACTTCTCAACTCATAAAAAAGATCACCACGGACGTCGCGGCCTGGTGAAAGCCGTCAATCAGCGAAGAAAGCTTCTCGACTACGTTCGTCGTACGGACGTGAAGAAGTACGAAGAGTTGTTAAAGCAGCTCGAAATTCGTAAGTAGGCCACAAAAAAGGCTCGGGGATACCGGGCCTTTCTTGCTTTTTGGCGAGAAAGATCTAAAATAATTCCCAGAAAAATATCCAAGCAATCATCAAATAATAATGGCCGATACGGCCTTTTCGCCAAAAAGAAAAAGGCGGAAAACAGACACTACTAAGGAGAATGAATGAAAACGACTGTGACGACTTCGGTGGGCGGAAAACAGATTACCATCGAAACAGGCCGTTTGGCGAAACAAGCTGATGGAGCCACCCTTGTTACTTGCGGTAACAATATGGTTCTTGTGACAGCGGTTTCTAGCAAAAAACCCTCGACTCTCGACTTCTTCCCTTTAACGGTTGAATACATCGAAAAATTCTACGCCACCGGGAAAATCCCTGGCGGATATTTTAAGCGCGAAGGCAAACCCACTAATGACGCCGTTTTGACAGCACGCCTGATTGACCGGCCCATCCGTCCTATTTTCCCGGAAGGATACCGCTACGAAACCCAAGTGGTGGCCACTGTGCTGTCTGCGGACGGTGCCTTTCCTCTGGAAATCCTGGCAAGTCTGGGGGCCTCAGCGGCTTTGCATATTTCTGATATCCCTTTTAACGGTCCTACGGCGGCCGTTCAGGTCGGCCGTGTGGAAGGGGAGTTGATCGCCAACCCCACCCCCCAACAAATGGAAAAATCCGACATGAACATTATCGTTGCCGGAACCCGCAACGGTCTTTTGATGGTGGAAGGGGAAGCCCAGTTTATTTCCGAAGCGGACGCTTTGGCTGCTTTAAAGTTCGGTCACCAGTCCATGATGCCGCTTTTGAACGCCCAGGATGAATTGCGTGAAAAGACCGGCTCTAAAGGAAAACGCGCCTTCACTGCTCCGGAAGTGGATCCGGAATTCCGCATGAAGGCCGAGGAACTCTTGGCGGATAAAATCGCCAAAGCTCTGACCATCAAGGAAAAGCAAGAGCGCTATGCCGCGGGCGATGCCGCCCAAGCGGAAGCCCGCGAAGCCCTGCTGTCCAATATCACTGACAAAGAACTCCTGGCTCAGCGCTCAAAAGAACTGGGAGCCATTGTTGAAGAATTAAAATACAAAGCCGCCCGCAGCATGATCCTCGATAAAGGGGTTCGTATTGACGGTCGTGATGTGAAGACCGTGCGCCCTATTGCCTGTGAAGTGGCTCTTTTGCCGCGGGCCCACGGTTCCGCCTTGTTCACCCGCGGTGAGACTCAGTGCTTGGGCGCGGTGACCCTGGGAACTGCAGACGATGAGCAAATGGTGGATGCTCTTTTGGGCAATCAAATCCGTAAGTTCATGTTGCACTACAACTTCCCTCCGTACTCCGTCGGGGAAGTGGGACGATTTGGCGGCCAAGGGCGCCGTGAGATCGGTCACGGAAATCTGGCCGAGCGTGCTTTGAAGGCGATCTTGCCGGAGCATGCGAAGTTCCCTTACACCATCCGTATCGTCTCTGAAGTCTTGGAATCCAACGGGTCCAGCTCCATGGGTTCTGTTTGCGCAGGAAATCTGGCTCTTCTCGACGCCGGTGTGCAAATTAAGGGGAATGTGGCTGGAATCGCGATGGGTCTGATCAAAGAAGGCGACCGCGTGGCGGTTCTGACGGACATCCTCGGGGATGAAGATCACCTGGGCGATATGGACTTTAAAGTGGCGGGAACGCAAAATGGCATTACCGCTGTGCAAATGGATATCAAAATCGACTCCGTCTCCTTTGCCGTGATGGAACAGGCCTTGGCTCAAGCAAAAGACGGCCGTATCCATATCCTGGGTGAGATGGAAAAGGTCATGAAGGCTCCTCGTGGCACGATCTCTGAGTTTGCTCCTCGCATTGAGACCATCAAGATTAAGCCAGACAAGATCCGCGAAGTGATCGGAACCGGCGGAAAGGTGATCCGTAGCATCACTGAAGCCACCGGCGTGAAGATTGAGATCCAGGATGATGGAACTATTAACATCGCCTCCGCGGATCCGGAAGCAACCAAAAAAGCCATTGCCATGATCAACGATATCTGTGCGGAAGCGGAAGTGGGCAAAGCCTACAAGGGCCGCGTTGTGAAAATCGCGGAATTCGGGGCTTTTGTCGAAATCCTTCCGAACACCCAAGGTCTTTTGCACATTTCTGAGATTGCCAATGAGCGCATTCGCAGCGTCACCGATGTTCTTAAAGAAGGGGATGTCATTGATGTGAAAGTCCTTGAAGTGGACCGTGCGGGTCGTATCAAGCTTTCGCGCAAAGCTTTGTTGAACTAATCACGCCAATCAAAGCGTGAATGTGAAAGCTGAATTGTGATCCCCTTTCGTAAGTCAGAATTAAAAAACGGGATTCGGGTGCTCAGTGAGCAGCACCCGAATTCACGAGCGGTGTCCATGGGGATCTGGGTTCTCACCGGCACCCGCGATGAAGCCCCCGAGGATGGGGGGATTTCCCACCTTCTGGAACACCTTGTTTTTAAAGGAACTAAAACCCGCTCCGCCTATCAAATCGCCAAATCCCTGGAGGCCCTGGGGGGCGATCTTAATGCCTATACCACCCGTGAATACACCTGCTATCACGCTTTGGTTTTAAAAGACCATTGGGAGAAGGCTCTGGAGGTTCTTTGCGATTTGATTAGCAATATGCAAATCTCCGCAAACGACTTTCGTTTGGAAAAAGGGGTGGTGCTGCAAGAGATCGCCATGACGGATGACACTCCGGAGGAGCTGATCTACGACGTTCTTTTTGAAAACGCCTATCGGGGAAACCCGGTCTCCCAGCCCATTTTAGGCAGCGTGAAATCCGTGGCCAGCATGTCCCAGAAAAAGGTGACGGATTATTATAAGTCCCGCTATACGGGAAAAAACATTATCGTGACAGCGGCGGGGAGTATTGAGCATCAGGTGTTTTTGCGGGAAGTGGAAAAGCGCCTTGCAAAAAAGCGAAAGGCCCGATTTTCGGCTCAGCGGGAAAAGCCCCGTTGGAAAGTCGCCCGGACCGCGCTGGAGAAGTCCTCAGAGCAGACCCATCTGCTCGTGGGGCTTCCCACGGCCAGCTTTCGCGATGAACAGCGCTATGAGGCCTATATCGTCAACACCCTATTAGGGGGAGGCATGACGTCAAAGCTCTATCAAAGCGTGCGGGAGAAAAAAGGCCTGGTTTACTCCATTCACAGTATGTTGAACACCTTTGTCGATTCCGGGTCCCTCATGGTTTATGCGGGCACGGATCTCAAGAGCGTCCGGAAAGTGGCGGAGACTGTTTCCCGAGAGTTTCAGCGCTTGAAGAAGTTCGGCGTGTCCCCCTCGGATGTGGAGCTTTTTAAGACTCAAGTCATTGGTAGCATTTTACTGGGCTCCGATGATATTGAAAACCGTATGACCTCCATTGCGGTCAATGAAATGGTGTTTGGCGAATACCGTTCCGTGGATTCTGTGATTCAACAAATCCAGAAGGTGAGCCGTGATTCAGTGAATGAATTTATCCAGGAGAAGTTTGACACGCAAAAAATTTCCGGGGTCTTGATGGGCGCCGGGGTTGAAAGTCTGGATAAATGGTGGAAGGATTTTGAGTTTTAATCCGTCTTTTAAGACCCCTTAAAAGACCTCCGTAAGCAAAGGACATTTATGGCAACTCTGAAAGTTAAAATTAAGAAGCTTGAAAATTTCAAAGGGAAACTTCCCGAGTATCAATCCAGCGGTGCCAGCGGCTTTGACGTCCGCGCGCAGCTCACGGCTCCCATGACCTTAAAGCCCGGTGAAAGGGCGATGATCCCCACGGGCTTGAGTTTTGAAGTGCCCCAAGGTTATGAAATCCAATCCCGCCCCCGCAGTGGCTTTGCAGCCAAGCAAGGCGTGACGGTTTTAAACACCCCCGGCACGATTGATGCCGACTACCGCGGGGAAGTGAAAATCATCGTGATCAATCTGGGCCAGGACAGCGTCCTCATTCAGGATCAAGAGCGCATCGCCCAGTTGGTGGTGGCCCCGGTGATTCAAGCCCAGTTTGAAGTGGTGGAGGAATTGTCCATCACCGAGCGGGGAGTCAATGGCTTTGGCTCCACGGGGCACGCTTAAAGCGTCCCCGCCCCCTTAGCGAGACGCCGCGGCTGGAGGCTGTTTTGAAGCCTGATCCATGCGGTAGGTTGTGATCTTATTGGCAATCCAAATCAGGATGACAATGGCAAATAGGATCCCGCACAGGCGCATGGCCCGGCGCTTTTCCATCTGAAAATTGTCCGTTAAACCCACGGTGAGCAGCATCGCTGAAAAGGCGAAGCCGACCAGAGTGATCGGAGGCACCAGGGTGGAGCCAATCTGCAAAATGAAAAACGGCAGATTGGCAAAAACACTCAGCGTGAAAAGCTTCAACGCGGGCACGGTTCTTTTTTCGAACACCTGAAAATAGTAATAAAGAAAAGCTGTTAAAACAGAAACCATCATCATGGCCACGATCGGGGTGAGGATCAATCCTGCCATAATGCTGAAGAAGCCGGGCTTCGTCAGTCCGGCAAGGACCCCCGAGGTGATGGCCACTGTGATCTGCACCCAGATGAGTTTTTTCCAGGACCACTCCGGCAGGCGGGAGATTTCCTGAATGGGGTGCTTGAGAAACTGCAGAAGATAATTCAACGTATTTTTAATTCTGGGGCCCAGGCGGGAAGGTTCGCTGACATCTCTCATGCCTTCGATTGCATCACTAATAAACAAAGGTGGCAAGATGAAACTGTTTAGTCAGCGGGATTCAAGAAAGTCCTGTTCACCGAGGACCTGCATCCGTTGCAATAACCACAGGCGGGAGGAAGGGGAGTCAATTCCGAGATCCTCCGCCGTGGGCAAAGACAAAGAAGAATGGCGCAAGCCATGAAGGCGGTAACTCAGACGCAAAAAACAAACCAAAACAGAACTTGCCAAAGGAGGCACAGCTTCGGGGGGCTGGCGCAGCACGGTCACACTCAAGGCCAAAGAAGAGTGTTCGAGGAGAGACATCATTTCTTGGGCGGTCACCGAGTCACAGATAAAATGAAAGCCCCGGACCTCCGCCGGGCGGGTGTTTAAAAACTCCTGCATCTTGCTTTTGCGCCGCGGTCCCTGCCAAGGAAGATGGAGGAGGAACACCTCATAGCCATGTTCCGCCAGAATCTCAGGATAGGCGTTCCAATACTGACGGAAATAAAAAAGACTGCGGGGGCCTGTAATAAAAACCACGGGGTGGCGGGTGAGCAGGCAATTGGGTTTTAACTCAAAGGACGTTCTTCGCAGCTGCCGGTAAAGATTTGTCGTCAGCGCGAGAGCCAGGAGCACAACGGAGAGGCCGGCAAAAAGAAACAACAGCGGCATTTTATAAAGTCGTGTCCAGGCGGAGGGTGAAATCCATGGAATTTTGATCCGTGTTTTTACCCAAGATCGAAGTGCGGCCCCCGAGTTCAATTCCGAGACGGATGTTTTTGTGGATCTCCGCCATGGCGCCCGCCCCGGCGGTAACGGAGGGGGTGAATTCGTTGACGGAGTAATTTTTCAGTGAATGGCTGGCCTGAATCAGGCGCCCGGAAAAACCAGTGAAGAGGTTGTAGGTCCACTGGCCGCTGAGGGCGTTGGCATAACCCAGGCGGCTGTCCACTTGCAGGATCTGCAACTCCTCTCCCGGCAGGGTGCTTCCTGAAAAATTTCGGAAAACTCCCTCGGCATAAAGATGAGGGGAGTCCAGGTTCATCGCCGCGGCGATTTGCAGTCCGTCTTGGGATCTCTCGCTGGTGGTGTGGCGGATATTCAGCTGCGTGAGGCTGTGGACGTAACCCACGCCCAGAGACAGGGCGTTTCGGGGCGCTTTCTGCCGGGACTCAACGGCGGCCCTTTTGGTATTGAGCTCACTGAGAAGCTCATCATAAGTGACCTCCTCGTAGCTTTCCGTGGCGGCGGCTCTGGAGGCCAGGACCATCGGAGGGGCGACTGTCAAAAGAAGAAAGGGGAGAACAAGCTTGCGGAAAAAACAGTGTGTCATATTTTTAAGTCTAGCAAAGAAAAACTCACAATTGCAAAAAAACGACCCTGCTCTGGACTTTTCAAGGGCGTCGTAAGGGGAGACAATAAAAAAAGCAATGGAGGCTCTGCCTTGCCGTTTCTGAAGTTAAAGACCAACTGTTATTGCGCTTTTTGCCGGACCCCGCGGCGGATCTACTCCAAGCGCAATATCGGATTTATAAATATTTTTTACTCCGTATTGGCGTCCTTCGTGACGATGTATTTCTTCTGGCAGAGGTTTGATCCGCGCTTCCTGGTCATTCTTGCGGTTTTCCTGGGGCTCACGGAAAGTTTTATTCAGATCCGCTGGCGCCTGTCGGTGTTCTGCAAACAATGCGGGTTTGATCCGGTTCTTTACGTGAAGGATCCTGAGAAAGCCGCCGCCAAAGTGAGAGAACAATTGGCCAAAAGACGTGAGGACCCAGCCTTGTTTCTGGCCAAGCCCTTGAATCTGCCATCACTCCCACCGGAGATAGTTCCCGCCCTGAAAAACAAAGAAAAAAGGGGCGCCGTTCTCTCCCGCCAAGTGTAAAATAATGATTGAGAAATAAGACCCAGGAGATTACTCTGGCCTCAACATGAAAGCACTTGTTATCATTCCGACTTACAACGAAAAAGAGAATATCCAAAACATCGTGCAGGCCGTGATGGCGCAGAATCTGGGCGTGGATGTTCTTGTGGTCGACGACAGCTCCCCGGATGGCACCGGGCAGATCGTGCAGGAGATGCAAAAAACGAATCCCCGGCTGCACCTCCTCACCCGTCCGGGAAAACAGGGTTTGGGTCGCGCTTATATTGCCGGCTTCAACTGGGGGATGGAACACGGCTTTGAGGTGTTGACGGAAATGGATGCTGATTTCTCCCACCGGCCTGAAGACCTGGGGCCTTTGCTGGCGACTTTAAAAACAAACGATTTTGCTGTCGGCTCCCGTTATGTGAACGGAGGGCGGACCGTGAATTGGGGGCTTCTGCGCAAGATTATCTCCCGCGGCGGAGGCCTTTATTCGCGCGTGATTCTGGGCTACCCCCTGAACGATTGGACGGGCGGATTTAATGCCTGGAAGAAGCACGTGCTGCAGGCGATTGATCTTTCCACGGTGACCTCCAATGGCTACAGTTTTCAGATTGAGTTGAAGTACAAGGCGATGAAAAAGGGCTTTAAGGGCGCTGAATCCCCCATTGTCTTTGAGGACCGCCGGGTTGGCCATAGCAAGATGTCCCTCAAGATTGTCTTGGAGGCTTTTTACCGGGTCTGGTTGATGCGATTTAAATGATGATGAAAAACGGGTGGCTGTGCTTTTGCGTGATGATGTTCTCTATGGCGTTCTTTGGGACGTTCCGCGCTCAGGCGCAGTCGCAAAAAGCCGTGATCATCAATCAGGGGGCCTTGGTGTACACGGAGGCGGACTTTGACGCCCCGGTTTTGACGGAACTCAGTGCCGGGCAGATTTTCAATATCTCTCTTAAGCAAAAAGGCCCTTTTTATAAGATCCGTATTAAAAAAGGCGTGGTGGGTTGGATTGCTGACAATGATCTTCGTGTCGCAAAAGGAGGAAAACTTCCTCCCTTGAAGGCCGCGGACAAAGAAAAAACTCCGGAAGCCAAAGAAGAGAAAAACCGTTTTCCGGAAAAAAAGCGGGTGAGGTCTTTCTATGCCAGCCGGTACCGCGGACCGCTGTTTAGTTATTTAACTTACAGTGAAAAGACCATGGGCAAAGAGCGCCACCACAATATGAACTTTGTCGGCGCCCGAGTGGCCGGCCCCAATACCATGTTCTCCGGGGACCTGAGGACGGATGCGGAGTTTTTGTTTCATTCCGGGGCCCCGGATTATTATCAGAAATACACCGGCTACCCCGCCAGCGGCTGGATTTTCATCACGGATTTTATTTTCGAAACAGCCTCCCCCCAGAGCAAGTGGCATATGACGACCTTTGGTTTTGGACCGATGTTTAAGTACACCCACTATCAAACAAGCCTTCTTCAGAATGGACGAGAAGTGGCCTACAGCCTGGATGATATGACCTTGGGGGCGGTGTTTGATGTGGGCCTGCACTTTCGCATCCTTGAAACCTACGCGCTGCGTTTTAACGTGAAATACTACTGGGAAAAGACCCAATATTGGGGCGGAGCTCTCACTTTTGGTTTTCCTTTTTAGGGGCCTCGCGGTAGTGAAGTCCTATGGCCATTCAATCTTTGCCCCCTGAAGTTGTTGATCAAATCGCCGCCGGTGAGGTGGTGGAAAGGCCCGCTCACCTTGTCAAGGAGCTGGTTGAAAACAGCATTGATGCGGGAGCGACCTCGGTCACCGTGGAGTTTGCCGAGGGCGGCCGCTACGTCAAAGTCGTGGATAACGGGCAGGGCATGTCCCCGGAAGATCTGCCCAAGGCCTTGGAACGTTTTGCCACGAGCAAGATCTCAACCGGTGAGGACCTCTGGAGGCTTCACACTTTTGGTTTTCGTGGCGAGGCTCTGGCCAGCATCGCCGCCGTCAGCCGACTCAATCTGACCTCGCGCCCTCCGGGCAGTGCCCAGGCGCACCAGCTCCTCAGCGAGTTCGGCAAACGCCTGACGGTGGATCCCGTGGGCGGCTCTGCCGGCACCTCGATCACCATTCAGGAACTCTTTGCCAATGTGCCCGCGCGTTTGAAGTTCTTAAAATCCGACGCCGCAGAAGGCGTGCAAATCAAGGTGACTTTAAAAGCCCTGGCCCTGGCCCATCCGCAAATCGAGTTTCGCATTTATGAGCGCAAAGACTTGGTCTTTTTCTGGCCCCCTTGCAAATCCCGCAAAGACAGAGTGGAACAGGTTTTAGAAATCAAACCCATGTATGTGGGCGAGGCCCAGCGCGAGAACGTCAAAGCCTATGCGGTTTTCGCGGATCCGCACCAGGTGGCCAAGACCGCTAAAAACATCTGGCTCTTTGCCCAGAACCGCTGGGTGCAGGACCGCAGCATGCAGGCGGCCGTGCTGGAGGCTTATCGCCATCTTCTGATGCACGGGGAGTATCCCATTGCGGCCGTCTGGGTTGAAACCGATCCGGAATACATTGATGTGAATATCCACCCCACCAAGTCCCAGGTGAAGTTCCATAATCCCTCTCTGGTGTTCCGGGCCGTGCAGGCCGCCGTGCGCGAGACTCTGGAAAAAGCCCCGTGGGTGCCGCAAACCCCGGCGCCTGCAGTAAAGCCGACGTCCTCCTTGGTAGGCGCGACTCAGGCCTCCTTTGGGCATCATGACTTTCACGTCACCCAATATCAAAAAAAAGACTTTCCCTTGTCCATGGCGGCCGCCCAGGCCGAGCAGCGGCGGGAGGCCTTAGACAGCCTGGAAAAGGATCAACACAATCCCTTCGTGCGCCGAGTGACGCCTCCGCCAGCGGCCGTGGTGGAAGAGGCGCCCGCGCCCTCCTCGCGTTACTGGTCCACCTTGGAGGTTCTGGGACAAGCCAACCTCACTTACATTCTTTGCCAAACCCGCGATAAAATTGTTTTCGTCGATCAGCATGCCGCCCATGAACGTGTCGTCTTTGAAAGACTTATGGGAGCTTGGCGGGGCGGTAAAGTGGAAGTGCAGGAGTTTTTATTTCCTCTGGCCGTGGATCTGACGCCGGATAAAGTGGAGGCCTTGCAACATCTTTTTCCGGATCTTGAAAAGCTGGGTGTTTATGTAGAGGTTCTGGGTCCCACCACGGTCGGGGTCAAGGCCGCTCCCCATATTATCAAGGAGTCCGTGATGAGTTCCGTTTTGGATAAAATGGCGACGGAGGCTTTGGAGCTGGGAGGCAGTTTCCGCATGGAAAAAGTCATCGGCGATCTGTGCGCCACCATGGCCTGCCACTCGGTGGTCCGGGCCGGCCAGGCTTTGAGTCTTGAGCAGATGAAGAGTTTATTAAATGAAATGGATGAGTTTCCGCTCTCCAGTTTCTGCCCCCACGGGCGTCCGGTGAGTGTGGATTATCCCTTCACCAAACTTGAAAAAGATTTTGGACGCATCGTCTGATGGAAAGAGCAAAACCGGTCATTTTTGTTGTCGGCACCACGGCTTCCGGCAAGAGCCAATGGGCTTTGGAGATGGCGCAGAGTCTCTCAGGGGCGGTGGTGAATTGCGACAGCGTTCAAGTTTACAAGTCCTTGGATATCGGGGCGGCCAAGCCCTCACCGGCGGAGCGCGCCTTGGTGCCGCATTTTCTTTTTGATTACGTCCCGGAAGGCGAGACCATGACCGCCGGTGTTTATGCGCGGGACTTTTATGCCTGTCTGGAGACCCTTCCTGAAAAACAAGCGGTTTTTGTTGTCGGCGGGACGGGATTTTATTATCAGGCCATTGAAAAAGGCATGTACCCCGTTCGCCAGACGCCGCCGGAAATCCAAAAAGAGGTGGCAGAGATTCTGAAGACTCCTGAAGGGGCCCAAAGCCTCTACGAAGAACTCCAGCGCCTGGATCCGCCAGCGGCTCTAAAGATCCATCCCCAGGATCACTACCGCCTAGGGCGCGCCATGGAGTTGATCCGGGCTGAGGGAAAGAGCCTGACGCAAATTCAAAAAGAGTTTGCGGAAAAACAGACTCCCTTTCCGTACCCCCTTTTGAAAATCGGTCTCCGCTGGGAGCGCGAAGAGCTTCGGCACCGGGTTCAGGCCCGCACGGAAAAAATGCTGCAAGCCGGGCTCGTGGAGGAAGTGCGTGCCCTGGTGGCCCGGGGCTTTGCCGGGTGGTCGGCCCTGCAGAGCGTGGGGTATAAAGAGGTGTTGGAGTATTTAGAGGGGGGCCGCAGCGAGGACTGGCTGCGCGAGGCGATCGTGCAAAACACCATGGGCTTGGCCAAAAAGCAGAGAACCTGGTTTCAGCGGGATCCCGAGATTCGCTGGTTTGCGGGCGATCAGGGCGTGGCCCCGCCCCTCGCGGCGGTGCAGGACTTTATCCGGCGCCTGTAATTCAGCAGCGTCCTTTCTCCGGTCTTTCATCCCTTTTTCTTGACGGCAAGAGCGCTCATTTTCATACTGAAGTCCTATGAAAAGCATGACCGGCTATGGCACCGCGAAGACCCAACAAAAAGATCTCCTGATTGAAGTGAATATTCGGACCGTGAACGGGCGTTTTTTGGATACGCGCTTTCATCTGCCCCGGGAATTTGCCCCCTTTGAGGCGGATCTTAAAAAACACATCAGCGAAAAAATCCTCCGCGGCACCGTGGATGTGTTTGTCACCCGCAGAAACACGGCCGAGTACGAAGCGGCCGAGGTGCGGGTGAACGAGGGGCTGGCTCTGAAGTACCTGCAAGCCTTTCAGCAAATCGCCAAGGCCACCAAGCTGCCGGCCCAGGTTCATCTGGAAATCCTGGCGCGCATGCCGGAGGTCATTCAAGTGGATGAAGTCACTGAAGTGTCCGGTCAGGAGGAAAAGCTTCTGAAGGCCGTGTTTGCCAAGGCCTGCACGGAGTGTGTGAAGGAGCGCGACCGGGAGGGGAAGTTCCTGCAAAAAGAACTCGAGAAACTCGTGCATGAACTGGAGTCCCGGGTGGCCGTGATCAGCAGTCTGCGCGAAGAGGCCAATCGTCAATTGCAGGACCGCTTTGAACAAAAACTGAGCGCCCGTTTAAAGGGGCAGGACTTTGACCCCCAGCGCCTCGCCCAGGAGGTCGTCATCCAGCTTGAGAAAGCGGATATCAATGAGGAACTGGTGCGCTTAAAGGAACACATTAAAAATTACCGGGATTTATTAAAAAGTGCCCATGCGGAAGGCAAAAAGCTCGATTTTTACACTCAGGAATTGCTGCGTGAAGTGAATACCATCGGTTCAAAGTCTCAGGTAGCCAAGATCACCCAGGCCGTGGTAGAAGCTAAAACACTGATTGAGAGACTCAGGGAACAAGTGCAGAACGTGGAATGAAAACGAGAATGATCATTGTTGCCGCCCCCAGTGGAGCCGGCAAAAGCAGTTTTGTGGAGCGAGCCTGCCGCGAGGACAAACGCCTTGAGGACACGGTGACCTATACCACCCGCGCCCCCCGCAAAGGGGAAAGCGAAGGGCACCCTTACCATTTTATCAGCCACGAGGATTTTGAGCGGAAAATTAAGGAAAACTTCTTTGTCGAGTGGGCCCAGGTTCATACAAATCTTTACGGCACCCCTTATTACCAACTGGAAGAGGCCTGGCTGAAGGGCAAATGCGTGATTATGGACGTGGATGTTCAAGGCGCAGAGACGTTTAAAGCCAAGTACCCGGATGCCGTCTCGGTTTTTATCCTTCCACCGAGTATTGACGAGCTGCGTCGTCGAATCGCCAAAAGAGACGGCGGAGTCCCGGCGGACATTGAAATTCGCATGGCGAACGCTGAAAAGGAGCTCGAGCAGGCTCCTCGTTTTGATTACCGGATCGTCAATGATCATTTTGAACACTCTTACGCAGAATTTAAAAAAATCATTGAAGAATTGCTGTCTTAGAGATAGTTTGAGCCCTTTCGGAGGCAAGTATGGCACGCGTGACAGTTGAAGATTGTTTGAGCAAAGTTCCCAATCGTTTTGCTTTGGTTTTGATGGTTTCAAAGCGAGCAAAACAATTGTTAAAAGGCTCTGAGTGCACCGTTGCCGCTCGTAATAACAAGTACATTGTGAGCGCCCTTCGTGAAGTGGCAGCAGGCAATGTGGGTTATGATGATGCTCATCTGGACCCGGCCACGCTTCATGCTGAAATTGAGAGAGATCTCAACAAGTAATTATAGACTAAAGTCCTAAATATTTGAAAATACATATAAATTTCGCCAAATCGGAACGAGCCCCATCAGCTTCTTTCTTGGTGCTTAGCGCCATCTGCGATATGATATCTTGAATATGTCAGAGAGCTACGTGGAAGGTGGTCTTTCCCAAAGACCCACAAAAACCTTAGAGGAATTGCTGAGCAAAATCAGATCTTATTTTCCTCAGGCGGATCTTAAAATCATTGAAAAAGCCTACACCTTTTCCGAACGAGCCCATGCGGGGCAAATCCGCCGTTCAGGGGAGCCCTATATTTCCCATCCCCTCTCGGTTGCTGGGATCTTGGCGGATCTGCATCTGGATTTAGACTCCATTGCCACCGGGCTTCTCCACGACACCGTCGAGGACACCCACGCCACGCTTGAGGACATCCGCCGCGAGTTTGGAGATGCCATCGCCCAATTGGTGGATGGGGTCACAAAGATCGGCCAGATGAAGTTTAAGAACAGCAATGAAAAGCAAGGGGAGAACATCCGCAAGATGATCGTGGCCATGGGGCGGGATGTGCGGGTGCTTTTGGTTAAGCTCTGCGATCGTTTGCACAATATGCGCACCATGAATTTCATGCCTTTTGAAAAGCAAGAGCGCATTGCTTTGGAGACTCTGGAAATTTATTGTCCCCTGGCTGGGCGCATGGGTATCAGTTCTTTGAAAACCGAGCTTGAGGACCTGTGCTTTCGTTACTACCGCCCGGACATGTACTATGAGCTGATTCAAAAGCTGCGGAAGACCGAGGCGGAGACCAATCGTTACATTGCCGAAGTGAAAGGCATGATCTCGGCCGAGTTGCTGAGAGCCAACTTCAAGTTTGAAGTCTACGGGCGCTCCAAGCACTTATGGTCCATTTATAAAAAAATGCAAAGCCGTAATATCGATTACGAGCAACTCTACGATGTGCTCGCGTTCCGGGTCATCGTGGAGACCGTGGCGGAATGTTACGGGGTCTTGGGTTTGGTGCACTCTTTGTGGAAGCCGATCCCCGGGCGTTTTAAAGATTTCATCGCCATGCCAAAGGCCAACAACTACCGCTCCCTGCACACCACGGTGATCGGTCCCGGCGGGGAGCGCATCGAGATCCAGATCCGCACAAGGGAAATGCATCTGGTGGCGGAGCGCGGGATCGCGGCCCACTGGAAGTACAAAGAGCGCGGGAAATTCGCGGACGACAGTGAGTTTCAGAAAGCCAATTGGCTTCGCGATCTGGTGAACTCCCATCAGCAGGTGAAAAGCGCGGATGAGTTCCTGGACAGTGTTAAGACGGATCTCTTTGACAGCGAAATTTATGTCTTCACCCCCAAGGGGGAGGTGCGGGAATTCCCGGAAGGGGCGACCCCTTTGGATTTTGCCTACGGGGTTCACACCGAGTTGGGGAACCGATGCACCGGAGCGCGGGTGAACGGCAAGATGGTGCCCTTGCGCTATCAGCTGCAAAACGGCGACACGGTGGAGATTGTCACCTCCAAGACCCAGGTGCCCTCAAAAGACTGGCTCAAGTACGCCGTCACCAACAAGGCCAAACAAAAGATCCGCCAATACGTCAAAGAAGAGCAACGGCGGCGCTCCCTGGCTCTGGGGAAAGAGCTGGTTGAAAAGGAATTCCGCAAATTCGGCATGGCCGCGGTTAAGTTTTTAAAGGGCCCTGAGTATGAGGCCTTCCTGAAGGAAAACGGCCTGAGGGATCAGGAAGAACTCTATGTGAAGGTCGGTTACGGGCGCCTGGATACGAAAAATCTGGTGGAGCGTTTGTCCCCCACGCATTTAGCCAAAGAAGCGGCAAAGACCGAAGAAAACACCTTTATGGAGAGGGTGGTGAAGGCCGCCGCCCAGAAGACCCGCCGAAGCAATTCCTTAGTGAGTGTGGATGGCATGGATGATGTCTTGGTTCATTTCGCCAAGTGCTGCCATCCGATTCCCGGGGATTCCATTAGCGGCTTTATCTCCCGGGGCCGGGGCGTGACGGTGCACCGGGCGGATTGCCCCAAAGCCTTTGAAATGGATCAATTGCGAAAAGTCGATGTCGCCTGGACCAGCGCTCACGCCGTGGAAGGGCAGGAGCGGATGGTGCGCGTAAGGGTGGTCAGCCATGACGTGCCTGGCTTATTAAAGTCCATGTCCGAAGTGTTTGCGGTTCAGGGGATCAATATCGAGTCCGCCCAGATCCGCACCACCAAAGATAAAAAAGCGGTCTGCAATTTTGAAGTCAGCGTGAGAGATGCCACGCAGCTCAACAATGCCATCTATGAATTACAAAAAATCAAAGGGATCCTCGGCGTGAGCCGGGTCTTGCACTGATCTCTTATCAGAGATTCCAGGCGTAACCGGCTCGCAGGAAAATGATATTCGCAGTGACCGTGGAGGAGCTGGGGAAAAGCCCGTATTCCAAGCTGACGGGAATGTAGTTTTTGTTGGAAAGGCCGATGTCCATTCCCACCGCGGCGACGTAGACTTGGTTGGCTTGCAATTGGCCGGAATTCGGGAAGACGGTGCTGCTTGTGGACATGGGGTAGAGGTAACCGATGCCACCCCCCAGCCAAAGCTTGTAGGGCCCCTGAATGGCGTTCCAACGTCCGTAGGCATACAAAGACAGGTAATTGATATTCACATCACAATTGGTGGTGCAATTCACAGGGGAACTGGCGGTGTTGGCCCCTTTGGCGCCGAAGATTTCATATCCGGCGGCGACACGTCCGACAAAAGAAGAAGAAAGGGCGTAGTCATAATACCCCAAAACCCCGAAGCCGGAGCCGGACATGCCGGAGGTGAGGCCCGTGGCTTGAACATTCATGGTGTTCATGAGGTAGCCACCCATAAGCCCGAAGGAGTTGCCGCTGCCGCCACTGAAGTGGCCACCAGAACCGCCCGCCGAGGTGGACATGGAGCCACCGCCGCTTTTGGGTTGGGTGGTGTAACCTTGTTTCGCGGAGCCTTTCAGGATCTGGGCAACAGCACGATCCCCTTTAGCCTGGATGACCCGCACGATGGCGACTTTTTTGCCTTGCTCATTGAGAACGTAGTGTTCGTCGCCAACAGAAGTGCTTTCCCCTTGCATCATGATTTTATTGCCCTTAACGACAGAGACCTTTGCGGCCATCGCAGGATTGAAAATGAAAAGAGAAATAAACGCGAATAAGAATGAATTTTGCTTCACGCCAGAGGCTCCTCGTTGAGTGAATGACTCACTATAGTCTCTAGTAGATTTTTAAGAGAGGCAATCCGTGGACGGACTATCGGCTAGCATTTTCTAATCAATACTTACAAGACTGCGGGAGAGTTCTTCCAGGAAAAGGCTTTTAGCCCCCGCCCAGGTCTGTGGCGACTCAAACTCATAGGCACAAGACTCGGTCCGGCCATTCTCCGCTTTGGATAAAACCGTGACCTCGACGGACCCCGTGTCCAGTTTTTGGCTCCAGACCTCGTAGTCCTGATTCATTTCCACAAGCTCGTGCTTGCTGTTGGGGAATTCCTCCTTGACCCAGGTCTCTGCCGCGCTCAAAACCCGGCACCCCAGCAAAGAATAAGAGGGGATGGCGGTGGGAGCTTTTTCTTCGAATTGTTTCCGTCCGGCGGAGCGATAAAAAGAGCAGGAGGAGGTGAGAAGGGCAAGGCAGAGAAGGAAAAGGCCTGGTGACTTGATCATAGATTCAAATTCTACGCCCAAGCCTTTTAAAAAAGAAAGACCCGTTTTTTGCAAAACGGGTCTTTGAAGAATAAAAATGTTCGAAGGTCCTAGAACGGAATGTCGTCGGAGCTGTTGAAGCTGGGTTCAGGGCCGAAATCCTGATACCCGAACTCATCCTGGCCGCCGCCGCTGTTACGCTGGTTGTCCGCGGATCTTTCGCCGGCAGAGCCCAGGAATTGAACGGTGTTAGCGATGATTTCCGTGGTGTATTTCTTTTGCCCTTGCTGATCTTCCCACTGACGGGTTTGCAAGCGTCCTTCAACGTAGACTTGGCGGCCTTTGCTCAAATGCTTTCCGCAGATTTCCGCCAGCTTGCCCCACACCACCACGCGGTGCCACTCCGTGCGCTCTTGTTTCTGACCATCTTTGCCCACCCAGTTTTCGCTGGTGGCAATATTTAAACGAGTGACCGTGCTGCCTTGACCAACGGCTTTCATCTCAGGGTCTGCGCCCAAACGGCCGACAATAATAACTTTATTTACACCAGACATAATCCCTCCAAAAAATTGAGACTCTAAGGTTTTTGTAATTAATGGGCAGCTTGTCAATAAAGACTTCCAAAAGACTTTCACAAGCTTTGAGATGGGCCCTGTAAGTGATTAAGAACTCAGCAAATCAGGGGCCAGGACCAGGGTCAATGGATTTGGAATGGAAGCAAAGTGACAAGAAAAGCCCGGACAAAAAGAAACAAAAAGCGGATTAACGCGCGGCGCCTATGCTTGGCGGAACCAGCGTGCTTGCAGCGGAAACCTTAAATTTATACTCCGCCCCTTCAGAGGTCGGCGTCTTGTAGGCATCGATAAAGGTCAAAAACAGATTCGCCCGGTCTTGGAAATTGCGCTTGGCTTTGAGGTCCACATTAAAAGTATAGCCACCAAGGACCGGGGAAAGCCCGCCTCCATTGTTTAACAAGGTGAGGTCCAAGTTCCCGGTGATGGTCCCGCGCAGTTCGTCGCTTTCGTTTCCGATGCGACCGTTTTCAATGATCAAGCGCCCGCCGGCCAGGCGTCCTTTGAGTTCCACGGAAGAGAGTTTCAGGTCGGGCAAAGTCAGGGGGCCCATGGGGGTCATCACGTTGGAGGGAGGAAGTTCAAATTGGCGGATATTCAAATTGATATCCATATCCGGCTGTTCCATAAAAGACAGATCAATCAGGGCTTGCGTGTCCAGATCCAGTTGCCCTCTCATCACGACAGGCAAGCGGGCGACCTCACGCAATTCCTGGAGGCTTAGTTTCTGCGCATGGATTTCGACCTTCTGTCTTTCCACGCCGTTCTCGCTGCGGCTTCCGGATTTAACCTGAACTTGCAGATTCCCCTTAAACAGGCCTTTGGCGCTGACAGACCCATAGGGCTTTTGCGCAATCAAACCCCCGACGGAGGGAGTGAAGGTGATCTCCCGGGCGGCGACGCCAGGAAGGCCCGCGGCTTCAACAAAAACCTGCTCCACCTTCATGCCGGGAGCGGGAAATAGCGACATCTTGAGTTCTTCGAATTGCAAAAACAGGGTGTTCCCGGAAAGCCGCGCCACCTGCGTGGAGACCAAGTCGCCGAGATCATTGGTGGGGAAGAGCACCACCAAAAAGACCAGCGTCGAAAGGAGCATGACAAAGATCTTCAGTTTGGAGCTAAAAAGCAGGCGGAATGCTTTCCGGATCAAAGTGAACATCAGCGATTTCCCCTTTTAAAAGGCTTCCGATCGTTTTTCCCGCCCTCGTCCTCGCCGGACTCCAGGGATTCCGAGGAGGCGTGGGGGACGGCCAGGGTCACCAGCTTAAAATTCACATCAAAGTAGAGAGGATCTTCGCTGTTGGCAGTGATGCGCATTTCGTTCATTTTAACACTCGGGCTGATGGCCTGGAGATTGTAACCGATATCGATAATCTGGCGCAGATTGAGTTTTGCCAGCGAGATTTTCAGTCCGCCTTCCAGCAGGGCCCGGGGAATCAGCTGGGATTCCGCCGCCACCACTTCAATCCCTTTCATTTGTTCCGGGAGAAGATTGGCCATGCGCAACTGGTTTTCAATATTGTTTCTTAAAACCTCTGCCGGGGGCGCGGGCGGCAGATCCGGCACTTCGGAGGATTCGCGGGTGACTTTTAAAAGCTCACGGATCAGGCTGCGTTTGTCTTCATAGAGCGTGACGTTCTCGGTGGAGGTGGAGTAGTAGGACCAGGGAATGGAGATCACCAGGAAGGCCAGCAAAGCTCCCGCTCCCATCAGGGTCAGCTTCTGGTGGGCCGGGGAGAGGTTTTCAAAGCGGTCTTTCATTTGGTTATAGAAAGAACTCTCCTCGATCCGTGACCAGGTTTGGCCCCATTGGGATTTTAAATTGTCCTTGATGTCGTCAAAATTCATCGTGTTCCCTATTGCGTGCTTTTAGTGATTCCCCGGTCGACTTTAAAATCAAAGGCAAAGGCGGTCTTTCCCGGCGACGGCTTAAGGGCGCTGCCCCTGCTGTTGATCTTGCCGTCAAGGGCAAGGCTCACCAGGGATTGTTGCAGGACCTTCACCTCATTCTGGTTTTTTACAAAACCTTCGATGCTGACGTTGTTATCCTGGACGGAGAGGGATTTCACGTCCACGCTCACCGCGGATTTGGCGGGTGTGGCATCGTTGATTTTCTTCAGAATCTCCAGGGCTGAGTTCATGGTGGCGACGTTGCCGAGGGTTTTTAAATCCGCCGCGCGTTTTTTGTTTTCACGGATGTATTTCTTGATATTGCCTTCGGTGGCTTTTTTCCCGGAGAGTTTGGCGACGTTTTTGGCCTGGGTTTTTAAAGCCTCTTCCGCACGGTCCGCCAGCTCCAAGGAAAAGGTCTCACGCATCATGGAGTAAACCAGAAAGATCACCAGGGCTGCGCCGGTCATTTTAAGGGTGGGACCCCATTTTTCCCACTGGGTGCGAAGAGTGTGGTTTTGTTTCGCAAACTCGCCCTTTAAAAAATTCACCGCCGGGTTGCGGGGCTTTTTCAAGCCCTCAATGGCAATGCCCACAGCCAGGCCGAAGATGGAGTCCGTTTTGGGGTTTTTCTCAAAGAGCACATTGGGGATCATGTCCAGGGGATAGATCTTATTGACCGGGACCTCCAACTGCTGGGTCAGAAAAGGCCCGAGGTTCTTGATGCCGGAGGCGCCCCCGGTGAGTCCCACTTGCGTGATCTGGGCGTTGAACTCGCTTTTAAATTCCAGAATGGACAACTGGAGATCCCGCACCAGTTCACGCACGGATTTGGCGATGGTGTCGGAAAAGGTGACCTGATCAAAAGTGGCGCCTTGTTTGCTGGTAAGGATAAAGGCCTTTGCCTGCACCTCTTTGATGGCTTCAAGAGAGGGGATTTCATACTTTTTGGCCACCGCATCGGCGATGTTTTTGGCGCCCCACAGAATGGTGCGCACACCGATCAGGGAGTTGCCCTCAAAGGCGCAGACCAGGGTGCGCGTGTGACCCATATTCAAAGTCAAATGCACCGTGCGCTCCGGGCGGCTTTCGCCTTCCAGCAAAAGGGAGGACTCCTGGGCGGGATAGGCCGGCGGGGGTTCGTTCCATCTCTCGTAGATGTTCGCAAACGCCGTGCCCTCGGTGGAAATCACAGTCGGCGAGAAGCCGGCATCCTGGCAGCGTTGAAGGAGGGTGCGGATGTGGTGCTTGGGCGCGGCACAGGCCAAAACCTCGGCGTTTCGCCCCAAGGTGCGGATGATCTTGGCGTCGAAAATGGAATTGTCTCCCGAAAAGGGGATTTCCTCCTCCAGTTCAAAGGGCAGGCTTTTGGAGATTTTCATGCGGTCGCTAAAGGGGAAGACCTTGTTGCGGATGCTGACCTGGTCCTGGCGTAGAGCCAGACAGTAGCGGGTTTGCGAGGGATCAAATCTTTGCGTGATCTCGCGCAGGAATTCAATGATTTCAATTTCCTGATCATGGGCCGCATTGAGTCCCAGCGCCCGCTCAAAACTTTGCGTGACGTGAAAACCCTTGCTGGTGGACAGCACCTCAACCACTTTGATGCTGCTGCTTCCGATATCAATTCCAATTGATCTCATTGAGGACCCTTTTTGCGTTAGCGCTCGCCCCAGTATACAATCCTGGGTGGACCTTTGGGAAGCGGAGCGCTCTGACTTTGGGCCGGATTTGGGGGATTATTATTGGGCGTCGGAGTCGGGTTGGCGCCGGGCTGGGAGGCCTTTTCTTTATCGACATAGGTTTTGACGGTGTTGGCGACATTTTGCAGATCCATCACCACCGCTGTGATTTCGCGGGACACTCCCGCGTATTCCCCGGTGCTTTTAATTCGGAAGTTCATGACTTTGTCAAAAACCAGAGGGATCTGCTCGGTTTTTTCCCCCAGGCGGGCCCCTTTGCTGGTGATAAAGCCCCAAAAGTCTTCCTTGTTTTTAAAGCTTCCGCCTTGGGCCGGGTCTTCGCGGCGTTTGATTATGGCGTCGGCAATCTCATCGGTGATCTCCGCATCCAGGGATTTTAAAATTTCTTTGGTGGCCTGGTTGGGGTTGATGGCCTTCATGCCATAAATGGTGATGGCTGGCTCCAGAATCTCGTAAAAATCCTCGCTCATCCCAGGGACCAGGCGCAGCTCCTGGATGGTGCGAAAACCGCGGTTCGGGGGGTAATCTTCAGGATAGTCACGGTAATTGCTGCGTTTGTCGCCGCCATTGGCGCTGGTGCGGGACTTTGACTGCCAGTCGGTGATGGCGTTGATGAGTTCCTCAAAACGGTAATTGCCGTACTTGCGCTGGAAGTCCTCATCGTTTTTGAGTTTGTTTTGGAAGATCTCCAAAAGCCGGTGTTTCGTGGTTTCCTGAAGGACTTTAGAAGGGGAGACCAAATCCCCAAGGTCAATCTTGGAGCCCTCATCCTCGATGGTGACCACGTAGGAGGCGTCCATAAAGGAGTCCTTCAAAGTGGATTGGATGCTGTCCTTGTCAACGGCGGAGAGCCCATCGGGAATAGGCACCGGCCAAGCGAAAGGGAACTTCCAGATTTGATCCAGCATCTCGGCCTGCCCGCCCAGTTGTTTGCCGAATTGGCTCTGGGCCTGCTGGTAAGTTTTAATTCTTAACAAACTGAGATCCACCCCGGCGCGGGCCGCATAATAGGCCTTCAGCCGGTTCAGGGAATTGACGTTGACGTTGTATTCCACCAAAGAGTCATAGGACACCTCCATGGCGATCCAGGAGATCAGCAGGACGCAGGTGATGGCCATGATCAGGGCCATGCCGCGATTGTTTTTAAGGATTCGCAGTCCCTGGGGAGTTTGCATTGTTTTTGGCCTCATCGTTATTGGGGAATCGGATTTGCGCGACGATTTGCATGGAGTATTTTTTCTTTTTATTGCCGGAGCCGCGCTCCGTGGTCAGGGAGATTTCCACCGCCGCCGGGAAATTCCCCTTGGTGGCGGCATCACCTCCTTGATCGGAGCGCCAACTGTTGACCCAGTCCTCTTTGCCCTTGCCGATGTAACGCAGCTTGAACTCCGTGACGTTTTCTAAAAGCACGACTTCATCACCGCCCTTGGTGACGTCCTCATCCACCCAGCTGGTGCTTCGCCGCCACAGGCACTGCGAACTGGATTGCTCCCCCGTAAGGCTTTTACAGGCCTTCAAGGAGTAACCCACTTCCATAAAATCCGCTTGCTTCATATTGCGGACCATGCGGGCGTTGTTCATCGTCACGAAGTTCAGATTATTGTCAGCGCCCACAAACTGAGTGACCGGGTCCAGGCGGGGGGCTTGGCTGGGATCCGGCGGAGGCGAGGGCAGAGGGGGCGGGGGCGCTTGCCCGGGGGCCAGGGTCTTTTTATTCATCAGATCCGTGATCTCTTGTTCCACGTCCCGGTAATGGAAGGCTTGATTGATATCCCCTTCAAGGAGTCGAAGGGCGTCGCGCATGCGGGAGACATCGTCAATCTGCTCCTGGATTTTTGTTTTTGAACGGATGGCCTGCTGAATGCTCTGGGTGGCCAGAACCGTCATCGTGCCCAGAATGGCGATGGTGATCATGACCTCAATCAGGGTGAAGCCTTGAGAAGAGTTCTTCACTTTAGGGACCTCCGCCACCGCCCCCGATGGAAAGCGGCTTGTTGTAGTCCACAAAGTAGGTTACCACAGAATATTCCAGGGGCTTTTTCCCTCCGGTATAGATCACAGTGACTTTCACTTCCTTGATGGTTTTCGAGAGATGCTCCGTGAGCTGGTTGATCATGGTCATGAGCATCTCGTTGGCGCCGCCTTCTTTGCTCATCAAAATGGAGGAAAGATTGGGGGCCTTAAACTCCCGGGACACCAGCTTCCAGCGGTAGTGGGAATATTCGGAGCCGAAATCGTCTTCTTTTTCTTCCGGGATGCTGTCCAGGGGTTTTCCGCGGTATTCAAGGTCGATTTCCGCCATCTTGCGCTCCAAGAGTGCGGCCACGTCCTGATTGAGCTGGGTTTTGCGGATGCGGACAAAACTTCCGCTCCAGGAACTGGTTAAAAGTAAAATGCCTGTAGAGAGAATCACCACCGCCAGAAGGGTCTCAAGGAGAGTGAATCCCTTTTTGTTTTTTCTCACCGGCTTAAATCCTTCAAGTTCACCGCTTTTTCGACAATATCAGCTTGACCTGTCAGGGGGTTAAAGACAAGCGTCCAGGTGTTTTTCTTATCCGAAATTTGAATCGCCGAGGCCTCCATCAATCCTTCCGGAAAAAAATGAATATAAGCGATCCCACTGGTCACGGGCTGGGACATATTGACGGTTTCCACTTGGGAGAAATGCAAATTGGAGGGGAGAGTGCGCTCTTTTTTCAACACTCGTTTATCTATTTGAAAAAGCGGCGGAGGAGAGCCTTCTTCCGGTTTTTTATCTTTGTTTTTGCCTTCCATCTCTTCGGCCAGTTTTTCTTTATCGATCAAAGCGACGCCGCTGGCTTTTTCCACCCAGTAAGATTCCTGCCCCGGCTCAATGCGGAGGACCAGGCGGTAGGTGGAATTAAAAAGTTTGGCTTGATTGCGGATTTCTTTGACTAGGACCGTGAGTTGGCGGGCGGTGGTTTTGATATTGGTGTCTTTTTTAAGCAGACGGGGGGCTCCGACGGCGATCAAGCCCGCCATAATGGCGAGCACGATCATGACTTCGATAAGTGTGAAGCCCCTTTTATTCATGAAACTCCTTGGAGTTTATTGTTCGTAAGGAATGTCGGCGTTAAATGCAGACCCACCTTCACGACCGTCTTTTCCCAGACACTTCAAAGTGTACTCGCCCCCGCTGGATTCGTAAACATAAGGGTGGCCCCAGGGATCGACGGGGTCTTTTTTCAGATAAGCTTCGGGGCCCCAGTTCGCGCAATTGGCGTCTTGCTTCACCAAGTTATCCAGGGCTTGGGGGAATTTGCCGCAATCATTGTAGTACATGCTCAGGGCATTGGCGATTTGGCCCATTTGGATTTTGGCCTGCCCTTGATTGGCTTTATCTTTTTGCCCCAGGAATTTAGGAGCCAAAAGCGCCATCAAGCCCCCGAGAATCGCGATCACGATCATGATTTCGATGAGAGTCATCCCTTTTTGATTGCTGATTGGGTTCGCTCTGGAAAAAGACATTTTCATTGGCTGTGCCTCCGCGTAAGTAGAAAGGCTACCTTAGCCAAAGGCACTTGTCATGTCAAACATGGGCAGCATCACGGAGAAGACAATCACGGCAATGACAAGGCCCATAATAACAATCACCACAGGTCCCATCAGTCCCGTCATGGCATCCACTTTATTTTTGACTTGAAAGTCATAGGCATCCGACACTTGACTTAGCATGTTTTCAAGTTCCCCGGTTTTTTCCCCGATGTTCACCATGTGAATCACAATCGGGGGGAACTGGCCGGATTTTTTCAAGGGACCGGCAATGGATTCCCCCTCACTGATATTGCTACGGGCGCTTTCAATCGCCAGCGCGAGCACGTGATTGTTCACCACATTGCGAACAATGTCCAAAGCCTGAAGCATCGGCACGCCTCCGGCCAGCAGCGTGGCCAGGGTTCGGGTGAAGCGGGCCACCGCCACCATGCGGATCACGGGGCCTGCCACGGGCAGGTTCAAAGAAATGGCATCCCATTGTTCAGAACCCGCCGGGGATCTTTTCCAATTGTTAAACAGCAGCCACACAATCGTCAGACTGCCAAAAACCAGATACCAATAATTCACCATAAAGGTGCTGATGCTGATCAAGGCCAGAGTGTACCAGGGGAGTTGCAGGTTCGGGGCGGACTCAAAAACCGTGACCATTTTGGGGATGACAAAGATAAACATCAAAGAGAGCAAACCAAAGGTCACCACCAGCATGATGATGGGATAGGTCATGGCACTGCTGACTTTGGCGCGCAGCTCAGCGGCGGCCTCGGTGAACTCCGCTAAGCGGATCAGAATCACATCCAGGGAGCCGGACATCTCCCCTGCCTCCACCATGGAGATATAGATTTTATCGAAGAGGTTGGGGTACTTGGCCAGGGCCTTAAAGAAAGGACTTCCCTCGTTGACCATGTTTTTGCAATCGGCGATGGCTTCGGACAAGATCGGGTTTTCCACCTGCTCCGAGATCGCCGTCAGGCAATCCACCAAAGGGATATTGGCCTTCACCAGAACTGCGAGCTGGCGGGTCATTAAAGAGAGCTCCTGCACCGAGACCTTGCCCCCGCTGTGGGCGGTGCGCTTTTTCTTGCTGTTGAGTTTGGTTTTGTCGCGGATTTCCACCACAAAAATATTGTCTTTTTTCAGACGAGTGCGCGCCGCCCGCAGATTTTCCGCGTCGATAGTTCCCTTTATGTTGCGGCCGTCACGGGCCAAGCCTTTGTACTCAAAAATGGGCACTGTCTCTCACTCCTAAATATCCAATTGGGTGTTCGCATTGAGTTCTTCAATGGACGTGATTCCTGAAAGAACCTTGGATATGCCGTGGTCGCGGAAGGTTTTCATCCCGTTGGCGACGGCTTGTTTTTTAATGGTGTTACCGTCCTTGCGTTGCAGAATCAGGGTGCGGATGTCGTCGTTCACCACCAGGAGTTCCTGGATCACGCTCCGGCCGAGATAACCCTTCTGGTTGCAATGATTGCAGCCCACGGCCTTGCAGACATTGCCTGCGACCGCCTGTTGCCGGGTCAGGCCCAGGGCCTCCAATTCAAAATCCGAGGGCTCATAGGGGACTTTACAATGCGGGCAAAGCACCCGCACCAGACGCTGGGCGATCACTCCCAAAATGGAGGTGGCGACCAGGAAGGGCTCCACACCAATATCAAACAGACGCGGAAAGGATCCGGCCGCGTCGTTTGTATGCAAAGTGGAAAGAACCAAGTGACCTGTCATCGAGGAAGTAATGGCCAGCTCCGCGGTTTCCAAGTCCCGGATCTCCCCCACCATGATGATGTCCGGGTCCTGACGTAAGAAGGAGCGCAGCCCGGAGGCGAAGGTCAGGCCGATCTTGGCATTGACCTGCACCTGGCCGATGCCGTGGATCCGTTGTTCCACCGGGTCTTCGACGGTGAGAATATTCACGTCCGGTTGGTTAAGTTTGGTCAAACAGCCATAGAGAGTCGTGGATTTCCCCGACCCCGTGGGGCCGGTCACAAGAATGATCCCGTAGGTGCGGGTGAGCAGATCGCTGTCGAGCTTTTCCAAGGTCTCAGCGCTGAAGCCCAATTGGTTGAGTTCCAGGACCACATTGGATCTATCTTGAAGACGCATGACGAGACGTTCGCCAAAGGCGGTGGGAACGGTGGATAAACGGATATCGATGTCTTTGCCACCCACTTTCAGGGGAATGCGTCCGTCCTGGGGCAGGCGCTTCTCAGCGATGTTTAAATTCGCCATCACTTTGATCCGCGAGGTGATGGCGTTTTGTAATTTTTTGGGAGGCTTGTAAATATCAAACAAAATACCATCGATGCGGAAACGGACGACGATGTCTTTTTCGTAGGGTTCCACGTGAATATCCGAGGCCTTTTCCTTCACCGCGCGGAAAAGCAGGCTGTTCACCAGTTTAATGACCGGGGCGTCGTCTTCACCGGCCTCCAAAAGGTCCACGGTGGATTCTTCCAGATCATAGTCCTCGGCCTCAATCTCATCCAGGCCCGAAAGATTGGCGGTGCTTTTTTCGTAAACGCGGTTGATCGCATCTTGCAGCTTTAAAGTGGTGGTGACCAGGGGCTTGACCTTTTTGCCAAACAACACACGCAGATCATCCATGGCCTTCAGATTCAGCGGGTTGCTGGTCAAGGCGGTCAGAACCTCCGCTTCGTCCCGGTAGGGGAGGATGGCGTTGGTTTTGGCGTAGTTGATGGGAATGTCCCGGACAAGGTCTGCTGGGATGTCATTGACAGGGATGTCTTTGATAAAATCCAAACCCATTTCCTTGCATAGATCCCCCACCAGTTCGTCCGCCGTGGAGTACTCTTTTTGGGAGAGAGCTTCCCCCACGGAGACCGGCCGGATCACTGAGGGATTCATCAGGATGGATTTCACCTGGTCCGCCGTGAGGGCCGTACTTTTTTGCAGAACACTTGTAATATCCATTGAAGCCATGGACGTCCTTACTCCTGGAAGCTATTTACCAATGCTATTGATAAACCTATTCAACATTGTCATCAACCGCTTGAGAGGTTTTTTTGCCGAGGCGATCGACGGTTTCCCCCCAAGGATCCCTGCCGCCTTGAGCTTTAATATATTTCAGCCGCTCGTCAAGTTTTCTGTCCACGACGGCTTTCTGATCGGCGGGGTTGCGAATGATCTTCGGAGTTAAGAACACCAAAAGGTTTACTTTTTCCACCGTGGCTTCGCGGCCTTTAAACAACCAACCGATGATAGGCAGGTCCCCCAACAGAGGGACCTTGGAGATTTTTTCGGTCTCGCGGTCTTTCATCAATCCCCCCAAAACCGCCGTGTCTTCATTTTTGATGACCAAAGTGGTTTTGATATTGCGGGTGGCTAAGGGTTGGGAGTTGTCCTGAAGCGCTTTGGGCAAGGTCACTTGAGTCAATTGCTTGATCTTCTGGTCGACTTCCATGCGGATGGTGTTGGAAGCAGGGCTGATAAACGGTTTGATCGTGAGCTTGATCGTGGCCTCTTCAAAGTTCGCCGAGTTGGTGATTTGACCGGCGGCATTGGTGGTCTGAGTGACGCTGGTGGGAACCTTATCACCGACCTCAATTTCCGCCGTCTGGTTGTCCAAAGCTAAAACTTGCGGCGTGGAGAGGATATTGGCCTTGGTGTTGGACTTGATAAAATTGATAAAGCCAATGAGGTTGGGCAAGGTGTAGGACTTTCCTCCCACAGGATCCGTCACCGTGACCGATTGCCCTCCGCCAAAACCCAGAGTGGCGCCGACTCCACTGACAGGATTGAGGAGACTTCCCAGCTCAACCCCACTGTTGAAGCCCGCTTTCCCAACGCCTTCATTGTATTTGTAATAGCCGATCCCCCAGTTGTTCGCGTCGGAGTTGGCCATTTCCATGATGATGGTTTCCACAAAAACCTGATCGCGGGCGATGTCGAGTTTATTGAGGATATTCAGAACCGCTTCGTAGTCTGGCTTGCTGGCCGTGATGACCAGGCTGTTGGTGTTCTTATCGGCGGTGATCTTCACATCGCCGCCGAAAATCTCCGTGGCTTGGGAGGCCGCGGGGTTGCCCCCGATGGGGCCCATCAGGCCGCCGCCGGTTTTCGGAGCGGCATCCTTGGTCACCCCTTGCAGGGTCTGGGCGATTTTTTCGGCGTCGCCGTTTTTGACGTAATAAACGTAAACCCCGCCGTTTTCGCCGGCGCGGATTTTAAAATCCAGCTGGGCGATGAGCTTTTTTAAGCGCAGGATCCCGGACTTGTTTCCCATGGCGATAATGGAGTTGGTGCGGTCCTCGGGGATGGCCATGAAAAACGCCGTCCCTTGCTGGGCACTGGTGCCGCCCCCGGAGCGGCTAAAGCGGGGAACCCCGGCAGAAAAGGCGCCGGGAGCGGTGCTGGTGCTCTTGGCCCCCTTGTTGACGATCTTGTCCACCAGATCCGCCAGGTCCTTGGCTTTGGCGTACTTAATCGGGATGACCTCGATCTGGTCTTCAAAACCGGGCACGTCCAACTGGTTGATGATTTTCATCACCCGGTCGATATTCGAGCCGTAATCCGACAGGATCAAGGAATTGGTCGCGGTGTAAACGGACATTTCCCCGTCCTTGGAGGTCAGAATCCGCAAATCCCGGTTCACTTGTTCGGCTTGAATGTGCTTTAAGTGAATGATCCGCGTGATCATCTGGTCTGAGTTCGGGTAGTAGGCGCCCGAGTAGGTTTCAATGCTGTCTCTTTGCGCATTCCGTGCGGACTTGATTTTCAGGAAGCTGCCGCTCGGAACCACTGTGAAGCCATTGATCGCTAAAGCTGAGAGGAAGGCCTTATAGGCCTCGGCCACGGTGATTTTACTGGGGGCCACGATGGTGATTTTACCCCGCACGCCGGGGTCGATAATAAAATTCTTTCCCGTCAGCTCGGAGATGGCCTTGATCACATCGGTGATCTCGACATTGGGGAAGTCAAAGGACTCAATGGTCTCGGGGAAATTCTCGTTGGTGATGTCTTCCAGTCCGGCCTTCGCGAATTTGTTTTGTTGCTCTTTGGTGAGGGCTCCGGGTTTTGCAGAGTCTCCGCCTGCGGAGCCGCCACCCGCGGGCGCCGGGGGCGTGAAGGCTCCGGGCATATTCGGCAGAGGGGGCGGAGGCGGAAAGTTTTGCGCCATCACCATTTGCGTCGTCAGGAGGGACGCCACTCCGAGCGCCGCTTTTTGTCGCTTGTGTAATTTCATTTTCATCCGCCTTCCTTTGCAGATTTAAATTTTCTATTTACTGAATCGAGTAATCCAGGGTTTCCAACCGGCCGCCCCGTTCCACGGTCATCTTGATTTGGTTTGAGTTCTTAAACATATTAAAAAGCTCCATGGCCTTTTGGGGCGTGTCCACGGACTCGCCATTGACGGTTTTGATCAGATCCATGCGTTGGATCCCCAACTGGCCAAAGATGCTGTTGGGCTGAAAGTCCACGATGCGGTAACCGATCACCTCACCGGTGACCTTGTCGCGGGCGGGGATCGCGCGGGCCTGCATAAGGATGGAGGAAAGGTCATTCAGGTATTTTTGCAGGTCACTGCGTTTGATCGCGAATTTGTTTTCCCCGAGGCTTTTGACGTCCCCTCCGCCGGTCGGGGCTACGGGGGCGCTGGCGCCAAAGGCGACCTTATTACTGCCGATGGATTTCATCTCGATAAATTCAAGCGCATTTGTGTTTAAGTTGCGGAAGATGACTTTTTGCCGCTCAATTTTCACCACGGTGGCGAGATTTTCGATATTTCTTTTCGGCGTGTAGGAAAGGACCTGGTTTTTTCCCTTGATTTCAATGGCGGCAATGGATTTGTCCGGGTTGGAGTGAACCAGGGTTCCGATCAAAGTCAGGGGCAATTGAGAAGGAACAGGCTCGGCCTCTTTGATCTTGTTCGGATCCTGGCCTTTGGAGAAAAGAGGATCGGGGATGATTCCCTCGGAAGAGAAAATATTGCGGGAAATCAAAGTATTGTAGGCTCCGCGGGCAACCAAGTTTTCGTTGAGAACTTTTTTGGGATGAGCCGGGGGGGTTTGATTGGGCAACATGAGGTCGCGGTAGCTGAGGATCAAAAGATCCGCCAGCACATAACCGATAAAAACAAAGAGAAGATAGGAGAGCCATTTTTCAAAAGCGGGGCGCTTTTTCTTCTGCTTTTTGTTATCTGCCGCCACAGTCCATCCTTTGCCAATCCTTTGTCAAATCAGGGATTTGAATCCTTCAAATCCCAGCTTATACTACCAAAAAGGCTTGAGGGTGGGCAGAAAGAAAATTGGACCTGGACCTTGGCCCGCCAGGACTCGGTCCCCGGTGCGGGATCTGTTACCCTTAGGGAATATGAATGTGGTCTATTTCACTCTAGGTGAGTCCATCGCCGATCTTGAGGTTCGCACGCAATTGATTCGTGTGCCCGAGGTCCTTTCTGATTTGCGGCAAGCTCAGGATTTGATTCCGGGAGTGGATTTGGTTTCCATGATGGGTTCGCAGGAGCTTTTTATGCGGCAGTCGCCGGAGTTCCGCGCCAAGCTGGCCCAGCTTTTACAAGAAGCCTTGTTTAAGCGTTGGAAATTGACTCAGGTAAAGTACGATCTTATCTTCGAAAGACGAAAATTCCCCGACGTGGCCGCTTGGCGAAGAGCGGTGAAAGAACTTCTGCATCAGGCCCCCGAGTTTCATGTGTATGTCTTTGGGCCGGGTTTTGACGATTTGGAGTACGAAATCGGCAAGCTGAAGTTCAAGACTCCCCCGCAAATCTTCCTGCACGAAATCATTTCCGAAGACCCTATGCTCGACTGGTTCTGGCCCAACATCATGCAAGGCGCCAAACTTTCCGCTTAGAGGCCTCGAGTCCTTAAGCGTTAAGAGTGAGTCTGAACGCTGAAGGAGTTGTTTGCGCCTTTCGAGAGGGGCCTTTTTCGCGAGGTCATGGCTTTGTCCCGGCGAAAGATGAGCCCTAGGGCTTCCATCTGATTAAGTTCCAGGTAGCCTTTGACGGAGGTGAACTCCCGCCCCCAGGAAAGAATCCGTGTGAAGGGGCGAAGGTCAAAAAGGCCTTCGAGGCTTTGACCGGTCAATTTTGCAAGTACCCTGACGAGGGCCGAAGTCAAAGTGCGGATAAAAGCCAGGTAAGCTTGGCGGCTGGGGATCGTGATCAGGGCGTGAATATGGGACCAATTCAGAGCCAGGTCGTAGATTTTGATGCCATAGTGAGAGGCTTGCACACGGAAGATCTTTTCGAGTTTTCTGCTGGTCGGCTGAAAGTAACGCCCGCCCGTACTCTTCAGCACTAAATGAATTGGATTTTTGGTCGAAAGAGGCCTTGCGGTTTTCCTTTTTCCTTTGAGTAGGGACCCGCCAAACTCTTTTTTGTAATCCTTTAAAAATCCGAAGCTTACTTGCCGCATTTTTTCTCCTCTTTATTTTCATCTTCGCCTTTTTTTCTCTCAGTCTTTCTTTGAAAAGAGTGAGAGAAAAGAAAATATGAGACTCTTGTATCACATGTTTTGGGAGAACCATTTTTCGCAGAGAAAGGACGTAGATAAAATTCGCTTTATAACCACCTAAAACCCATCGCCCCAAGGCGATCTCTGATCAGTTCTTTGTTTTTCTGACAACAGCTTGAAAAGCTTCACTGGCGCGGATTTTAAGAATCAAAAAACGGCGTCAAGAGGAAAATAAAAAATCTTATTTCTGTGATGAGGTCCCCTGAATTGGTACTGAGAAAATGCCCCCTTCATGGGGCGATCTTCCTCTCTGTTTTTTTTCAAGAAGAGGAAGGATCAGTTCGGGAGGAGGGGCTCGGGATGAGTGGCTCGGGAGGAGTGGCTCGGGATGAGCGCCTGTTCATCGCCTGGCGCGCGGCGCTCCCCTCTGTCTCTCGTGCTCCGCCTTTTCCCGCGCAGCCCCGGGCCGATAAGCCCGGGGCTTCTCTGCGCGCCCCTCAACAATAAAAAAGCAGAGAATCACCTATCCCTTCCTGGAGAATATGCCTGGAGGAACGTAACAGATGAATCTCTGCTCAACGGTTTTTGGAAACCCCTCTGCGGAATGGGCGCCAACCCCTTCAACTTCCACGTCATCAAAACCCCGAAGAGCTTTTCTGAAAGAAGCCCGGCTGGCTTAAACCGTCTAAAAGATTCTTCGAATCCATAAACAAGATTCGAGGTTATAATGGACCTTGTGGGATTAGGAAAGCGAAGAAAAAGCAAATGTTAAAATATTTTAGCTGGGGCCAAAGTGCGGACGAATTCTATATAAAAAACCCTTCAAGGCTGACCGGAGTGTCGTTGGAGGGGCTTAAAAAAGCCGGGGCATTTTGCTCCGGCGGAACCATGCAATACAGGCCATGGGGGATTCGCGCGCAAACCCAACTCAAAGGGCTCTTGTAAAGAATCTCTTCGCGCGTTTGAAGGTACACCAGGAAGTCATTCGAACGGGCCCGGTCAAAGGCGGCCCAGAGAAGGGATTCAAAAACGTCCTCGTTCTCGGCATATAAATGAGTCAGATATTGGAACTGCAGGGTTTCCTCCAACTGCAGGCGGTAGGCCGGTTTGGTGAGATTGCGGGTCCAGCCGAAGATTTTCCCGAACTTTAGAAACTGCCGGAAATTATGGGCTTTCAGAGAGTAGTCCAAAGGGATGAGTTCCTGGAGGCCGTCGGATTTCCAGGGGGCACAACAACCCACGATGTTGTTGTGGCGGTCAAAAGCGATCAGAAAATCCTCGATCCTCAGGCCCCGCCAGCGATGCAGCTGTTTGAAGAAGGAATAAGAGTCCCAGTAGGTGGCCAGGTTTCGGTTGCGGTTTTTCTTGGACAAGTAATAAATTAAAGCATCCGCGTTCACGGAGGAGCCGTTGCGGATTTGCATGTGAGGCAGGGGGTTTTTTGCCCACGGGAAGCGTCCGTGGACGCTGACAAGGTTAAAGCGCCGGTAGTTAAAATACCGCGGCAGAGCGCGCTTCAGGTGACGAGGGCGGACGAAGGTGTTTAAAGCCGCGCTCTCTGTCATATTCAAAGCGCTGAAAAAGTGCTGGACCCCGTAAGTGGCCTTCAAATCCTCCAATGTCGGGACAAAGTGATCGGCCCATTCAATGATGGCCCGGCGGTTGTTGCTGATGCGAAGATCCCGCCCGAAGGCCACGGTCCGCACTTCCTCCTCGATCATCACATCCTTGATGATGAAAGAGGCCATGCCCTGGATCTGTTCGTGTTCATCCTTCAGCAGGTAACAGCGAAAGCGGTCGGACTCGACAGCGTAAGGCGCAAAAAAATCCCCCCGGCGATCGACCTTGAGTTCCAAGACACCCTTGATGGGAAAGGCATTGTAGAATTCCAGGATCGCCGGATTGTCGGCGGAGGTGGCGATGTCCAGCTTCATCGTTGAGTTCATTCGGACTTTTTCCAAAGCACGTCTTCAATGCGGGTTTGCGAGTTCACCCAACGGGCGGCCACAAACAAAAAGTCGCTCAGACGGTTGAGGTATTGCAGGCAAAGCGCATAGGAGTCGTCTTTTAGGACGGCCTCCGCGGCCCGTCTTTCGGAACGCCGGCAAAGGGTGCGCGCCATGTGCAGGTGGGCAGAGGCCTCATGGCCCGCCGGCAGGATGAAGTTGCGTAATTCCGGGAGGTTTTCAGACCACTCATCCATTTTTTGTTCCAAGGCATGAACATGTTTTTCTTCAAGGGCGGGGAGTTTTTTGCGCAGATCCCCGTCGGCGCAGGCCAAAAGACTGCCGACATTAAAAAGCTGGTTCTGGATTTTCGCAAGAAGCTCATCCAGGGCCTGGATCTCCGGAGTCCTGACAAGGACCGCGCGGACCACGCCCAAATAGGAGTTCAATTCGTCCACGGTGCCGTAGGCCTCAACCCGAGGATTGAACTTCTCCACACAGGAGCCATCCACTAAACGCGTGGTTCCTTTATCGCCGGTTTTTGTATAAATTTTTGCTTTCATCGTTATCTCAATCTAAACTTTCTGGTAGCTTCAGCATGACATCAAGGAGTTTACAATGCAACTTCCCCCCTGTTCACTCTTAGTGACCATCCCCCATTCCGGGGAAAAAGTGCCCCCCCAGGCGTTCTGGCTGAACGGGTTGGCGGAAGAAGTCTTGATGTGCGATGTGGACCGTTACGTGGACTTTCTTTACGAGCCCGGCCTTCATAAACTCCACATTCCTTATGTTAAGACCGAGTGGCATCGCTATGCGGGGGACTTAAACCGTCTTCCGGAGGATGTGGATGCCGCCACGGTGAGCGGAAGCCCTCATCCCCCGGGGCTTCACCGGCGGGGTTTTTTATGGGCGATCACCACTTACAACCATCCCTTGATGTCCCGGCCGGTCACCTCCGAAGTGCATCAGGAACTGGTGAAATTAATTTATGAACCTTTTCACGCGAGTGCACGAAAACTCTACGAAAATTATGAATCCGCAGGGCGAAAAAAAGTTTTTCATATTGACGCCCACAGCATGCCCTCCGTGGGGACCAAAGAGCATCGCGATCCAGGAGAGCGGCGGGCCGATATCGTGATCAGTGATTGTCACGGCAAAAGTTGCGATCCGCGCTTTCGCGATCTGGTGATCGCGGCCTACGTGATTGCGGGCTTTAAGGTCGCCTACAACTGGCCCTACTTTGGCGGACGGGTGACGGAGCAGTATGGGGATCCGGCCCGGAATCATCATGCCATTCAAGTGGAGATGAACAGGGATTTATATATGGATGAGGCTTCCAAAAAATTAAAACCTCTGGAAGCGCAAAAGATCCAGGCCAAGGTGGAATTCGCCCTCAAATATATCTGTGAGCATCTCCTGGACCTGCCAGGCTGACTTGCAGCGTTGTCTCATATATAGTTTGGCCCCGGGTAAAAAGTTGGATTACATATTTATCAATCATGCCCCAAAACACAAGTGACTCAAAATTGAAGGTGTCCCTTCGTCGCACCATTAAGTTCTTAGCTTCCTTAAAGCTTGCCGTGATTGTTATTCTTGCTGTGGCCACTGTGGTGGCCGTGGGAACCATTGTCGAATCCAAATTGGATGCCACCGCCGCCAAAAAGCTGGTCTACGAAACCTTCTGGATGTACAGCGTGATGGGGGTCTTGGCCATCAATCTGATCGCGGTGATGGTGGATCGCTGGCCCTGGAAGGCCCACCATACGGCTTTTGTTTTAGCCCATATCGGGATCCTGATTCTTTTGTTGGGAGCCATGATCACACAGAAATTCGGTTTGGACGGAACCCTCAGAGTGGGAATCGGGCAATCCAATCAATACGTGGTGGTGCCGGAGACCGACATCCTGGTGTACAGCTCTTTTGATGGCGACCGATACACCAAGCTTCTGGAAAAGGAAGTGGATTTTTTTCTGGACCCGCCGACAAAAGAAAAGCCGCTGCAGATTTCCGCTCTGGATTCCACTATTAAGCTCACGGACTACAAGCGCTACGTGATCCCTTCGCGGAAAGTGATGGCGGCAAAAGAGAAAAAGGGCCGTCATGGCGCCGGGCTGCGGTTTCAGATTCAAAATGCCAATATCAAAGTGAACGTGATTGAGTGGCTGGTGCAGCGCCGCCCGGGGGATTTGGTCACCCACAACTTCGGACCGGCCGCTTTGCATCTGGGGCCTGCCCCGGAAAAAGGCCGTGGCGCCAACGAAATTTATTTCACCCCCCAAGCCACCGGGGATTTGCACTATGTGGTTTTCAAAAAGGATTCCGAAGCGCCTATTAAAACCGGGAATTTGAAAGAAGGCGAAGTTTTTAATCCAGGTTGGAAGATGCCCATCGAAGTGCGGGCCTTAAGATATTTCCCGGAAGCGGAAGAAGATTGGGATTTGCAGGAAAGATCCGCGCCGACCCCGCTGACCACCGCGGCGGTGAAGTTGGAGTTTAACGGAGAGGAGCATTGGATGCTTCTCAACGACACCTTGAAGCTTTTCAGCGAGGGGGCGGTTTACATTGTCAGTTACGGCAACCGCCGCATCGACCTGGGCTTTCCCATTAAGCTCAACCAGTTCTCGATTGACCGCTACCAGGGCACCGCCCGGGCCATGGCCTACAAAAGCCAGGTGGAGGTCCCGGATCTGACCGGCCCTCAGACCATTTCCATGAATGAACCTTTAAAATACCGCGGGTTCACCATTTATCAGGCGAGTTTCCAGGAAGACCCGAACACTCTGCAGCCCATCTCGTCGATTTTCTCCGTGAACCGGGATCCGGGAAGAGCCATCAAGTACCTGGGCTCTTTTATTATCTCCCTTGGAATTGTGATGCTTTTTTACTTTAAAAAGAAGGCCAACAAAGGAAAGACCTCATGAAACGATTGCAAATTATCCTGATTCTTTTGTTATCACTTTTAGTTTGTAAGGGATCCTTTGCGGCTCCCGGAGATGCCCTCCGTTATTTGCCGGTCCAGCATGCGGGACGGATCAAGCCTTATGACACCTTTGCCAAAGAGACTCTGGAGCTTGTCTACGGAAAGTCCACCTACGAAGGCCGGGGGGCGCCGGAAATCGTTCTGACTTGGATGTTGAGCCCGTCCGCCTGGGAAGGGAAGAAAATTTTTGAAGTGCGCAATCATGAGATTTTAAAGGCCATGAATCTGCCCGAAGGGCAGAGGTACTTCACTGGCGAGGAGATCTTCGCCAACGAACACTTTCAGATGCTGATGCAAGACTTGCAGGCCAAACGGGAGAGCAAAGAAAAGCTCACTCCCTATTTCCAGGCCCTGGAGCGACTTGGAAACCAACTCGGGGTGTTCCGGGAAGTGGCCGGCGGCAATATGCTGCGTTTGATTCCGCCGAAAGAGGGCAACACCTGGATCGCGGTTTCCCAGTTTCAGGGCGAGCAGCAGACCGCCTTTAGTGCCCTAACCCGGGCTTTTATTGACTATCTGGGCGGTGTGGCCCAGAAGCTTCCGCCGGAGGAGTTGAATAAAGCGGCAGAAAGCCTTGATGCGAGTGTCTTAAAGTTCGAGGAAGTGGCAAAGAGCAATAATCCGGAGCTTTACAACCACGGCAGCCGCTTAAAGCTCGAGGTTCAGTACAATCATTTCCATCCTTTCCGCTGGGCTTATATCTTTTATATGTTGGCCTCCGTTTTGCTCCTCTTGGTTTGGACCATGAACAAGCCGGGCTTGATGAAGTATGCGTGGACTTTAGCGTCCTTGGGCTTCGTCTTGCACACCTGCGGTTTTGCCGTGCGTATGTATTTGATGGGCCGGGCCCCGGTCACGAATATGTATGAAACGGTGGTGTGGATGTCTTGGGGAGCCGTGGTCTTTGCGGCCATCCTGGAGATGATCTACAAATTCCGCGTGATCTTTTTTGCGGGCACCCTTGGGGCCATGGTGGCCTTGATTATCGCGGACTCCGCGCCGGCGGTTTTGGATCCCTCGCTTCAACCCCTGGAAGCGGTTCTGCGCAGCAACTACTGGCTCACGATCCACGTGATGACCATCACCATCAGCTATGCGGCCTTCTTTCTGGCCTTTATCCTCGGGGATATGGGGCTTGTCTATTTTATCCGCGGTGAAAAGCAATTTGAGGACAAACTTCAAAAAATTTCCACGTCCATTTACCGGGCCATGCAAATCGGAATCGCCTTTCTGGCGCCAGGAATTATTTTGGGCGGAATCTGGGCGGACTACAGTTGGGGTCGTTTCTGGGGTTGGGACCCGAAAGAAACCTGGGCTTTGATCGTTTTGCTGGGCTACCTCGCAGTGCTTCACGGACGGCAAGCGGGTTGGTTCAGGAAATTTGGAATGATTGCTTCAGGAGTTGTGACATTTAGTTTGGTGATCATGGCGTGGTATGGAGTGAACTTTGTCCTCGGTGCAGGGCTTCATTCCTACGGCTTTGGAGCCGGTGGCGTGGAATACGTTTCCGTCTTTGTCTTAGCCCATGTTTTGCTCGTGATTTATGCAAGTCTTGTGAGAAAAAAACTGACGGTCTAAGGTTCTGAATTCTCATCAAGTTTGCAAAAAGAGAGTAGACAACTCGCAGGTTCCCACTTTAAATAGATCCATCAAAAAAATTAATGATGTGAATCAGTTCATTATCAGGCAAAGGAAGATTATGCATCGGGTATTTAAAACTTTTGCAGCAGTGGGGCTTATTGCTTTGAACCTCACAGGATGTAAATTTCAGCCAGGTTGGGGATACAACAAAGGATACGCACCAGAACAGCCAATCCCGTTTGATCACTCGATCCACGTCCAAAAAAACCAAATTCAATGTCAGTATTGTCATAACCAAGTTGAAAGATCGCGCCACTCCAATATTCCTGCGCTCTCCACCTGCATGAACTGCCATTTGCAAGTTCGCACGGACCGTCCCGCGATTCAAAAACTGCGCGAAGCCTATGATAGCGGCGGCTCCATTGAGTGGGTGCGCGTGCACATGCTTCCGGATCACGTGATGTTCAATCACTCCGCCCATATCGCAAAGGGCGTTAACTGCCAGACCTGCCATGGCGAAGTCGAAAAAATGCAAAAGATTACCCAAGTTCAGGATCTTTCAATGGGCTGGTGTGTTAACTGCCACCGTCAACCCGAGAACAAGGCTCCTTTGAACTGTTCAACTTGTCACCACTAATGGGATCTGTGGAAGGTACTATGTCTGAAAATAATCAACACGATCATAGCGATGCTGAGTTGGCGGCGAAAAAAGCGGCCCGCCCTCAAATCGAAAGAGACAATACATACTGGCTGACTTTGGAGCATTACCAGAATGATCCGGAGTTCTTGAAAAAAGCAGAAGAGGAATTCCAGTCTTCTCCCTTGCGTGAAAGCGAGGGCGAAGGTGGTTGGGCACGACGCGAGTTCTTAAAACTCATGGGTGCGTCCTTGGCGATGTCCGCCGCCGGCTGCATCCGTCGCCCGGTGCAAAAAATCGTTCCCTACAACAAACAGCCCGAAGAAGTGACTTTGGGAGTGGCCAACTTCTACACCTCCACTTATTTTGATGGCAACGAAGGGCTGGGGGTTTTGGTAAAAACCCGTGAAGGCCGTCCTATCAAGATCGAAAGCAATCCCAAGTCTCCGTTCGCTAGAGGCTTGAGCGTTCGCTCCCAAGCTTCTTTATTGAACCTCTATGATCCAGACCGTCTTCAAGGTCCTAAGCACAATATTTTCAATGAAAAACGCACGAACAAAGACACCGTGAATATCAAGTGGGACAACTTGGACGACAAGGTTGTGGCCCAGTTGAAAAAGGGGGGCGTGGCGGTTTTGACCGGCAATATGGCGTCTCCTTCCACGCGTGCGGTGGTGTCTGATTTCGCCCAAGCTTTCAAAGCCACTCATATTCAGTGGGAGCCTTTGGCCAATGAAGAGCTGCGGGAAGGGCAAAAGGCCTCCTATGGCGAAGCGGTTCTTCCAAGTTACCGCTTTGATAAAGCCAAGGTGATTGTCTCCATTGATGCGGATTTCCTGGGAACCTGGTTGAATCCGACCCTCTTTAATCAGCAATTCTCAAACAGCCGCCGTGATCCCAAAAAGATGTCCAAATTGGTGTCTTTTGATTCCACTTATTCTTTGACCGGCGCCAATGCCGACATCCGCTTTAAGATCAAGCCTTCGCAGCAGTTGGATGTGGTGATGGGTTTGATCAACGCGCTTGTGGTGAACAAAGGCGTGTCCTCTTATGCCAATAACGAAAAACTGAAAGAACTCCTGGTCTCCTACGCCAACAGCGCGCAAAAGCTCGGCATTGAGCCTGCTTTGTTCACGAAAGTGGCGACGGATCTCTGGGAGAACCGGGGAGAGTCCCTGGTTGTGGCCGGGGGCCTTCAAACCCTGACCTCCCGTTCGCAAGAGCTGCAAATCGCGGTGAACCTTCTCAATAGCCTTCTGGAAAATGACGGGAAAACCATTGACGGACGCAACAGCACTCCGGGCATGGGCGCTTCCTATGCAGCTTTGCAGGCTTTGATCGCGGACATGAACGCGGGGAAGGTAAAGACCCTCGTCATCCACCGTGTGAATCCGGTTTACAGTCTTCCTAAAGACGCGGGCTTTGTGGAGGCTTTGAGAAAAGTCGAGATGGTGGTTTACACGGGCGATCGCATGGATGAAACCGGCGACCATGCCACCTTCGTGGCTCCGGACAACCATCCTCTGGAAACCTGGGGGGATGCGGAGTTTGCGAAAAACGTGTTCGCGATTCAACAGCCGACCATTCGTCCGATGTACGACACCCGGTCCTTCCAATTGACTTTGATGACCTGGGCTTATCTCGCGAACGTGGGACCCAAGCGTCTGACAGCCAATGAGACTTTCTATGATTATCTGAGAAGCTACTGGAAAGAAGAAATTCATTCGAAGCTTGGTAAAGGCAAAAGCTTTGAAGACTTCTGGCAAGGCGTCTTGCAAGTCGGTTTTGTCGGCGAGCTTGAAAAACCCACTTCGGCCCGCGCCTTCAAAGCAGACGCCATCACCAGCATTAAACCCGCTTCCAAAACCAGCGGTTATGAGCTGGCTCTCTATTCCACGGTGCAAATGGGGGATGGCTCCAATACCAACAATGCGTGGTTGCACGAGCTTCCAGACCCTGTCACCAAGATCGTTTGGGACAACTACGTTTGTGTTTCTGTCGGCACGGCGGAAAAGAACGGCCTGACAAAAGGCTCCGTGGTGGAGCTGAAAGTCGGCGATAAATCCGTGGAGCTTCCGGTGCACATTCAGCCGGGCCTGCATGACGATGTTCTAGCCGTGGCTGTGGGTTACGGCCGCACCAAAGCCGGCCGGGTGGCCAATGGCATCGGTAAAAACATGTATGACTTTGTCAGCTTGAAGGGGGCCCCCGTCTATGCGGGTCAGCCTGCGAGCTTCACGAAGCTCTCTAAGAAATACAATTTGGCTTGCGTGGCAGGAAACAACTCCATGGAAGGCCGCATGATCGTGGCCGAAGCCAACCTGAAAGATTATTTGAAAGATCCAGGCGCGGGCGTTCACCGCCATAAGACCTGGAGCATCTGGTCCGGGCATCAATACAACGGGCACAAATGGGGAATGTCGGTGGATTTGAACACCTGCACCGGTTGCGCCGCTTGTATGACCGCCTGCCAATCCGAGAACAACGTTCCTGTGGTCGGAAAGACCTATGTTCTTCAGGGCCGTGAAATGCATTGGTTGCGTGTGGACCGCTACTACGTCGGCAACCCCGCGGATCCTTTGGCGGTGTTCCAGCCGGTGATGTGCCAGCACTGTGACAATGCTCCGTGCGAAACCGTTTGCCCGGTTCTGGCGACGGTTCACAGTGATGAAGGTCTCAATGACATGGTTTACAACCGTTGCGTTGGAACCCGTTATTGCTCCAATAACTGTCCGTACAAAGTGCGTCGCTTCAACTGGTTCAACTATGCGAAGCTGATTGAAAAACCCACTCACATGGCGCTGAATCCGGATGTCACGGTTCGTCCGCGCGGGGTGATGGAAAAATGCACCTTCTGTGTTCACAGAATCAAAGAAGCCAAGAACAAGGCCAAACTGGAAGATCGCAAGCTGAAAGATGGGGATGTAAAGACCGCATGTCAAACAGCATGTCCGACTCAGGCGATCCTCTTTGGCGACTTGAACGATCCTGAAAGCCAAGTGGCGAAGATCTTCAAAGAAGAACCTCGCTCCTATGCCCTTCTGGAAGAGTGGCATGCGGCGCCGTCGGTTCGTTACCTTTCTAAAATCCGCAACAACGATAAAGAAGCACCCGCTGCTGAGAAAGGTGGGCACTAAAATGATCCAACGTAATAAACTAGTTCTTGGAAATAAAACGATCAAAGACATTACGGAAGACATCTGTGCTCCGATTGAGTCCTATCCCTCCAAAGGGTGGTTGGGGCTTTTGACGGGCGCTCTCTTCATTCTCGTGTTTTACATCATCATCCTGGGATTTGTGATCGGCAAAGGGATGGGGCTTCTTGGGGTGAACCATCCCAATGCCTGGGGAACGATGATTGTGACCTTCGTTTTTTGGATCGGGATTGGTCACGCCGGAACCCTGATTTCCGCCATCTTGTTCCTGTTCCGTCAGAAGTGGAGAACTTCGGTGGCCCGCACCGCGGAAGCCATGACGGTCTTTGCGGTGATGACTGCGGGGCTTTTCCCCTTATTGCACACGGGTCGTCCCTGGCTCGATTACTGGTTGTTTCCTTATCCGAACCAGCGGGGTCCTTTGTGGGTGAACTTCCGCTCGCCCCTTCTGTGGGACGTGTTTGCGGTGTCCACTTACGCCACCGTGTCCATCGTTTTCTGGTTCGTGGGTCTGATTCCTGACTTTGCCACCATTAAGGACCGCGCTAAAAACAAAATCCGTCGCACGGTTTACGGGGCTTTGTCCCTGGGCTGGCGGGGAACGGCAAGAAACTGGAGCCACTACGAGATGCTTTATCTGCTCCTGGCGGGTCTTTCAACGCCGCTGGTGTTGTCAGTGCATACGATCGTTTCTTTTGACTTCGCGGTGTCGAGCCTTCCTGGATGGCATACCACGATCTTCCCCCCTTACTTCGTTGCCGGTGCGATCTTCTCAGGTTTTGCGATGGTTGTGACTTTGATGAGTTTGGTACGGATCGGGGTTCCGGAGTTTAAGAATTACATCACTTTGGATCACATGGAGGTGATGAATAAAATCATCATGGCCACCGGTCTGATGGTGGGTTATGCCTACGGCTCCGAGTTCTTTATCGCTTGGTACTCAGGGAATCCTTATGAGAAGTACGTCTTCTTTAACAGCCGTGCCTTCGGTCCCTATGCCTGGTCTTACTGGACCATGATCACTTGCAACGTTTTGATCCCTCAGGTCTTCTGGTCTAAAGCGGCCCGCCGCTCGATCCCTGTGATGTTTGTGGTCTCCATCTTCGTGAACATCGGGATGTGGTTTGAGCGTTTCGTGATCACCGTGACCTCTTTGCACCGGGATTTCTTGCCGGCCAACTGGGGGAACTACGCTTGGTCTTTCTGGGACGGGGCGATTCTCTTTGGCTCTTTCGGGATGTTCTTAACTTTGTTCTTATTGTATCTCAGATTCTTCCCGGCAATTTCTATCGCCGAAGTGAAGCCTGTATTGCCTGTGGGACGTGACACTAAAGGAGGGCACCACTAATGGCTCAACGTGGACTTGGCGGTATCGCCGGAATTTGGACCGATGAACATGCGGTGGTGAAAGCGGCTGCGATGACCCGGGAAAAGGGTTATACGAAGTTTGACGCCATCACCCCTTATCCCGTGCATGGCATGGAAGAAGCTTGCGGTATTAAAAGATCCTGGATCCCCTACGTGACTTTTTTGGCGGCGATGGTGGGACTTTTAAGTGGTCTTTGGCTGACATGGTGGACCTCGGCGGTGAACTGGCCTATCAATGTCGGTGGAAAACCCTTCTTCTCTTTACCTGCGTTTATTCCCATCATGTTCGAATTGACCATCTTGTTTGCGGCCTTGTGCTCGGTGGGGGCTTTGTTCTACGTGACAAAAATGCCGCGCATCGATCCTCCGACGATTGACCCGGATTTGAGTTCCCATAAATTTGCGATCTTCATCCCACAAAATGACACCGGCTATGATGAAGCTAAAATTCAGAGCTTCTTTAAAGAACTGGGGGCGGTTGAAGTGAAGAAAGTGGCGGAGTTCTAAGATGAAATTACAATTTGATAAACTCGTTCTTATCGCAGCGACCTCTTTGGCTTTCTCCGCGTGCGGACCCCGGGGAAACAAGCCCAATGTGGAATTGATCCAGGATATGATGGAGTCTCCGGCGATTAAAGCCCAGGAGTATGATGAATCCTCTCCCAATCACTCGGGGATGAGAGTGCCGCCGGATAAAACAGTTCCGGTAGGCTTCACTCCCTATCCTTTTAAAGGCGATGTGGAGGGGGGAGCTAAAAATCCCAATCCGCTGGCGGGCGATATGAGTCCCAAGGTTTTGACCGCGGGGCAAAAGTACTTTGAAACCCACTGTGCCGTTTGCCACGGGCCGAACGGAGCGGGAAATCCTGACTCCAACGTCGTGAAAAACATGGCGTTAAAGCCCCCCTCACTTCTCAGTGAAAAAATCAGAACCTGGCCGGACGGGCATATTTATCATGTCATCACCGAAGGGCAGGGGGTGATGGGGCCTTATGCCTCCCACGTTCCCCAGGCCTATCGTTGGCAGGTCGTTAATTACATTCGTTTCTTACAAAAAGAATCCAAGTAGGTTTTTATTATGGCAGCAGAAAATCATTCACATGAGTTACACGTTGGCAAATTTGAAGCTTCTCCAAAGCTGAAAATATTGAGCTATGTTTTCATCGCCATTGGTCTGATCACCTTCGCGGTGGGATTGATGAAGAATCAGGAACGGATGTGGGCGGCCTATTTGGTCTCCTTCTTCTTCTTTGCCTGCGCGGGACTGGGAGGGCTTTTCTGGTCCGCGATTCAGAACCTGACCAAGGCGGGCTGGAGCGTCTCCGTACGCCGTTATGCCGAGGGCATGACCGCTTATTTCCCGGTGATGATTGTCACCAGCTTGATCCTTCTTTTGGGCCTGAAGTATCTTTACCCTTGGGCGGATCATGAGGCGGTGGCCGCAAGCCCCCTGCTTCAGTCCAAAGCCAAGTACCTGAACATGGGATTCCTGGTGATCCGCCTGCTCGTTTTTGGGCTGGGGATGTTGGCGTTCCGCCAAGTGATCGTGGGCAATTCCTTAAAGCAAGATAAAAACGGCGATGAGGCTTTAACCCATAAAAATGTGGGTTACTCCATCGGCTTCGTTCTGTTCTTTGCCATCACTTTCTCGCTCTTTAGCGTGGATATGTTGATGTCTTTGCTGCCCAGCTGGTACAGCACGATCTTCGGAATCTACTGCTTTTCCGGTCTTTTCCAGTCTTTCTTTGCCATCATCATTCCCATTGCGATCTTCTTCCGCCGCTCCGGTCTGGTGAAGGGGTATGTGAACGAAGAGCATCTGCATGACCTGGCGAAGTTTATGAAGGGCTTCACCGTGTTTTGGGCTTATATCGCCTTCTCGCAATTTATGCTGATCTGGTACGCGAACATCCCTGAGGAGACTGAATACTACATCATGCGGGCGCAAAACGGCTGGATGGGGATTTCTTTTGCCCTTTTGATCTTCCGTTTTATCGTTCCTTTCCTGGCTTTGCTGCCTAAGTCTTTAAAGCGCAACGAGAACCATCTTTTGGTGGTTTCGGCTTTGATTCTGGTCATGCAATACATTGATATCTACTGGATGGTGTATCCCAACTTCTTCCACGGCCAATTAACTTTCGGCCTTTGGGAAATCGGGATGTTCCTGGGCTTTGCAGGCCTGTTCCTGGCGGTTCTTTTCCGCTTCCTGAGTCGAAACAGCCTTGTGGCCATCAAAGATCCTCGGATGAGCGAAGCGATCAACCACCATGTGACTTACTAGGACCCTTTTCAAGGGCACCTAAAGCGGCGTCGTTGGAAAAGCCCACCCTCTCTTCTTGCAAGGGGTGGGTTTTTTATTTTTCCCTCCCCCGGAGCGCTGGAGGCCTGATCTTCGCTGGAGTTTCCCACTGCGTGCGGGTAAAATGGGATCGTCCGGGAGGCGGCTATGAACAAGGTTTTTCTCGCTTTAAAGCAATCCTTTAAGTCCTGTTTCGATCCCCGTATTTTATTTCTGCTCTTTACGCCCTTTTTCCTGGCCTTGATCATCGGTCTGATTCTGTTTTTCACTCTGGGCACCTGGTGGATCACGCAGTTGAGTTCCGGTGTGGAGAGTTCCTATCTGATGCAGTATGTGGCGCAGAAGTGGGATTACTTTGGCGAGGGAGGCGCTGGCTCAGTGTCTTATTTTCTCGCTCTCGTGGTGACCCTTCTTGTTCTGATCCCCCTGTCTTACTGGGCGGCGGTTCTGGTGGTTTCTTTGATCCTGCTGCCATTCATTTTAAAAATTCTGGAGCGGACGAACTATCCGGGGCTTGAAAAAAAACACGGGGGGAATTTTGCCTTCAGTCTTTGGAACACCCTGAAGGTGAGCGTGCTCTACATCCTGGGACTTGTGCTGAGCTTGCCACTGTGGTTTTTTCCGGGGTTTGCCCTGGCCCTGCCGATTTTATTAAGCGCTTACTTGAATAAAAATCTTTTTGTCTACGATGTGCTGGAGGATTACGCCACGGACGAGGAGCGCACCCAGCTCGAAAAAGAAAACCGGAGCTCCCTCTATCTGCTGGGAATTCTTTTGGGATTCATCAACTACATCCCCTTGGCTTTTGTCGTGGCCCCCACTTTTGCCAGTCTAGCTTACAGTCATTTTTGCTTGAACGCCTTAAAGGAGCTGCGTCAAAATAAACCCTGAATCAAGCACTGAAGGAGCAGCGATGAAAATTCAGGAATTGATTTTGTTGATGGTGGGATGGAGCCTGGCCGCCTGCGCGACCCGGGCCCCTTCCTCAAGGTCCCTGCCCCCCTTGGCAGAGCAAACCTCCTCGGTCGTGCAAGTTCTCCCGGAGGACACCCTGAAAAACCTCCCGGATAAGGCAGGCCCGTTGGCCCGCGGAGCCTTGCTCTGCCGGGTGAAAAAAAGCCGCTTCCACTATGATTGGGACGCCAGTTCCCTTGTGAATGGCGAAAACAAGCAGAACTCCATCCGCTACACCTTCCGCTCTGCCAAGCGCGCCGCGGGCGAAAAGGGGGAACACCTCAAGGTCGGGGAGTGTGGCTGGGCCGCCGGGTCCCCCGAGCGGGGAAAGCCGGGGACTTCGCAGCTGGTCTTTCAAAGTTTGTCCGATGAAGTGACTCAGGACTTCTACAAATTAAAAACCGGAAAGGTTGTGAAAGTGCCCGTGCGCCAAACAAAAAATGGCTTGCAGGTTCTTCCTGGCTCCGGGGTCAGCCTGGTTCGTTAGCAGGATGAAAGATCAATCCCTCAAAATGGAGGCGGTCCTGCCTCCAGTGCAGCTCAAAAACTCCGCAATTGGGGATTTCTAAAATTTCCCTCATCTCGGGGCGCAGATGATGCCCCAGCCGCCGGATCATCAGACCGTGGGTGTACACCGCCGCTTTTTTAAATTCATGATGACGGAAGATCTGTTCCAAGTGATGTTTAAACCGGCTCAGGGACTCCTGATGGGTTTCTCCTCCGGGGAAGGCAAAATTGGCCTCTGGCGCCAGGGACGCCCAATGGTCCCAGGAGGCTTGGCCGTAGCGGGCCACCACTTCAGATTCGGTTTGTCCCTCGATGTCCCCCAGACTTACTTCCCGCAGGCCTGGCATTTGAATGATCGAAGGAAAGCCGGAAGAGATTTGGGCGGTTTGCAGGGCCCGGTCCAAGTCGCTGCTAAAAACCAAGTCGACCGGATTTTTTTGAAAAAACCTTTGCAGCTTTTGCGCTTGCAAGCGCCCCGTTTCATTTAAAGGAATATTGGAGTGCCCCTGCATTTTCCGTTGCACATTCCAATCCGTGACGCCATGGCGGACAAGATACAAGCTTTTAGACATCGGGGAAGAGCCCTTTCTTTAAAGGGCCTATTATCCCTCTCAGCGACGATTCCGTCCACAGCGTTTCCACTCGATCTGGAAATCCTGGTGCAGTGTCATATCCGCACTGTCCAGGCTCAAAAGAGCCGTGTCCCGCTCTCGGCCGAGACGTAAACTCATATGGGTGTTGAGCACCAAACGGATGTTGGGCGGCCCGCAGGGAGTGTGGCGGCGTTCGCTGAGCGGCTGCTCTAAACGAAAAAAATAATCCTGATCCAAGGGGCCGCGCAAGGGGGCCTCCCTTAACATGGCGGGGGGCATGCCCTCGGTGCGGTAAGAAAAACGGTGCCGGGCCGTCGCGCCCTCGGGCAAGCGGGCATAGCCCCGGTAATCAACGGACTTGATGGCCATCGACCATCCCGGGGGCGTTTCAATCTCCACTTGAATGCGGCAATTTTTCTGTAATAAGGACGCCTCCGGCTGAGCGGTGCCCGCCCCCAGTTCCAGGTTGAAATTGGAAAAAAGCAAAGAGAGCGATTGAAGATCAGGGGCCAGGCTCACCGCCGTTTGCGTGGCCTCGCAGCCGCTTCCTCCCGTTTGCACGGCCAGGATGCGGGCGGAGGTCGGGAGTTCATCGGCAGGCGCTGTCTGCCCCAGGGCCAGTTCAGTGGCGACCAGGATTAAAAGAAACAGGAGAGCTCCCTGGACGGCAAACATAAAATCTTTCCAAGCTGTGGGCATTTTTTGTCTCCTTCAGAGGGGTTTTGGGCCTCTTTCCCGGAGATAATTGCAAAGCTGGGGCCGGAGTTTCCGGAGTCAAAAGGACCCCAGGGCCTAGGAGGCTTGTCGCTGGGTTTTAGGAACACTGAGGATGAACTTGGTATTGGCGTTGGTGCGATCCAACTGAATGGTCCCCTGGTGTTTCACCATGATCTCGGCGGCAATGGAAAGCCCCAGCCCCATTCCTTTTCCGATTTCTTTGGTGGAGTAAAAGGGCAGAAGCATGTTCTCGGCAATCTCGTCGGGAATGCCCGGGCCGGAGTCCGTGATATGAATCTCGACCTGAGACTCTTTGTCGAAGGCCTCAATCAGAATCCATTTTTCGTCGAGATTGGAAATGGCATCATGGGCGTTATTAAAAATATTCAATAAAGCCTCTTCCATCTGAATCAAGCGGCATTCAAATTCCAGATGCTCCGGAATGGACCCCAGACGGATATCAATGCCGCGGTTGTAGAAACGCACTTTGCAGAAATCAAGGGTCTCCTGGATGAGCTCCCGCACGTTGACTTTATCAAAGGGCTCGTTTTCCTGGCCGTGGGCGAAGGCGCGAAGAGAGGTCACGATTTTTGCGATCTTATCTCCGGTCTTGCTGATGCTCTCTGCGGCGGATTTGATTTTGGCGGCATCCAGGCGCTGGGTTTCCACCATTTGGATCAATTGAAAGGCCCGGGCCTGAATCACAGTCAGCGGATTGTTGATTTCGTGGGCGATGCCCCCGGAAAGCTCCCCGAGAATCGCCATGCGGGAGGCCGCAAGGAGGCGGTTTTTCTGGTCCTCAATGATTTTCTGCTTCACCACTTCCTGGGTGATGTCCTTGGCGACGCCATGAAGTTTCAGGCGGGTGTCGGTGGAGGAGTTGGGATCCACACTTCCGTGCATCTCGATAAAATGAACTTCCCCGTTGGGCCACACCATGCGGTAGCCGAATTTTAGGGCCTGGAGGGCCTGGGCCTGGCGGCTGGTGTTGAAAAATTTCTTATTATTTTCCAAATTGATAATTAAATCATCGGGATGCACATGATCATGGAACCAGTCCAAAGGATTCACATCCTGCCCCTCGGGAACTCCATGCATGCGGGCCACTTCCTCGTCCCACTTCACATTCTCGGCCCCAAAGGGCTCCTTGATAAGTTCCGCCTCCCACGTTCCCATCTGGGCAGACTTCAGGCACAGATTCAGGCGATCGAGAGTCTTTTCTAAGACGTGGGAAGAACCCTTGGTTTCACACATAGTGGTTTACATTTGTAGTGTCAGATAAAAGGGATGTCAAAAATCTTCCAAAATGTCCGCATTTTGTAATATGACGCATTTAGAAATAATCCTAATAAAACCTTAACGAGACGAGAAAGGTCCACAGTGCTAGGTTGCGGGTCAACGAATAACGGAGTGTTTATGATGCTTTCAAGTTCACTGAAAAAGTCACTCAATTGGAGTGCAGTATTGGCAACCGGGATCACAACTTTAGGACTTTTGGCAGGAGGCGCTTCCGCCCAGGCTCAATCCACCATTAAAGTAGACGGCTCCAGCACGGTGTTTCCGATCACCGAAGCAATGGCCGAAGAATTCCAAGCAGCGAAAAAAAACCAGGTCCGCGTGACCGTCGGGATCTCCGGAACCGGAGGCGGGTTCAAAAAATTCTGCCGCGGCGAAACGGATATTCAGGATGCCTCCCGCCCCATTCAGGGTTCTGAATTGGAAGCCTGCAAAAAAGCCGGCGTGCGCTTTCTTGAGCTTCCCATCGCTTATGATGCCACCGTGGTGATCGTCAATCCGAAGAACGACTGGCTCAAAGAGGTGAAAGTGGAGGATTTGAAAAAAATCTGGGCTCCTGAATCTCAGGGCAAAATCACCAAATGGAATCAAGTCAACAAAGCCTGGCCCAATGAAAACATGAAGCTCTTTGGCGCCGGTTCTGATTCCGGAACCTTTGACTACTTCACTGAAGCCATTGTTGGCAAAGCCCGCTCCAGCCGCGGTGACTACACGGCCAGCGAAGATGACAACACCCTTATCACCGGTGTGGCCAACGATAAGTACGCCCTGGGTTATGTTCCTTTGGCCTACTACGTTGAAAACCAGGCAAAACTCAAAGCCGTGGCCATTATCGGGGGGGAGAAAGCTCCCGCTAAAAACAAAGCGGTGCTTCCTTCCAAAGAGACCGTGGAAAACGGCACTTACTTCCCCTTGTCCCGTCCCATCTTTATTTACGTGAACGAAGCGTCCTTGAAGCGTCCTGAAGTGGGCGAATTCGTGAAGTTCTACCTTCAGCGCGCTGAAAAACTGGTGCCTGAAGTGAAATATGTGGCTCTGCCGAAGAAGGCCTATGAGATCGCCCTTGAGAACCTAAACAAGAAGAAGTACGGAACCGTTTTTGCCGGTCACTCCGATGTCGGCATGCGTATTGAAGACCTGATGAAAAAAGAATCCAAAGAGTAATGGCAAAATCCAGTTCGCAAAAACTCACGGAATTCACCGCCGCCAACCATCCGGTTCGGCGGCTTCGTCGTTTTAAAGAGAAAATGATTGAATTGATCCTTTTTCTCGCCGCTGCGTCCAGTGTCTTTGTGACCTTGGGGATTGTGGGAATTCTGGTGACGGAGTCCCTGCCGTTTTTTGCCCATGTCAGCCTCAAGGACTTTTTAACGGACACGGAGTGGACTCCGCTTTTTGAAAACGCTCATTATGGGATTCTCCCTTTGGTGTGCGGCACTTTTCTCTCGACTCTGATTGCCCTGATCGTGGCCATTCCCTTAGGCACAATTTCAGCGGCTTACCTGAGCGAATATGTCTCTGTCGGGTTGCGGGAAATCCTGAAGCCCGTTTTGGAGCTTCTGGCTGCCATTCCCACGGTGGTGTATGGTTATTTTGCCCTGCTTTTTGTCACCCCCCTTTTGCAGAAGATCATTCCTGATCTGGGGGGCTTTAACGTTTTGAGTGCGGGACTGGTGATCGGGATTATGATCGTGCCTTATGTCAGTTCCCTGAGCGAAGATGCCATGAGAAGCGTCCCCAGCCATTTGCGGGAAGCCTCCTTTGCCATGGGGGCCTCGCGCTTTCAAACCGTGTTCCGGGTCGTGATTCCTTCGGCCTTTTCGGGAATGACCTCGGCCTATGTGCTTGGCATTTCCCGGGCTCTTGGGGAGACCATGGTGGTGGCCATTGCCGCCGGGATGCAGCCGAATCTGACCCTGAACCCGACCCAGCCGGCCGCGACCATCACCGCCTTTATCGTGCAAGTAAGTCTCGGCGATCTGCCCCACGGGTCCGTGGGCTATCAGTCGATCTATGTCGCCGGCTTGACCCTGCTGATCCTGACTTTGTCCTTCAATGTGATTGGCATGTGGTTGCGTAAGAAATTCCAGGAGAAAGAATGATGAACGGCGTTCAGGATCCTTTATTGCGAAACATCCGCCAGAGAAAAATGGTGGATTTTATCTTCACTTTAGCGGGGCTGATGTCCTTGTTGTTCGCGCTATTGACGCTGTTGGCTTTGGTTCTCGATCTGGCCGTCACCGGCGTTCCGCGCCTGAGTCTCGACTTTTTTATGAACTTTCCCTCCCGTTTCCCCGAGAAGGCTGGCATTCTCTCCGCCTGGGTGGGAAGCCTCTGTATTATGCTCACCACCTCTCTGTGTGCCATTCCCCTGGGAGTGGCGGCGGGGATCTATCTCGAAGAATACGCGCCGAAAAACTGGATGACCCAGTTGATTGAGCTGAACATCGTGAACCTGGCCGGGATTCCCTCCATCACCTTTGGTCTTATGGCCCTGGGGATTTTCGTCTACAAGCTGGGATTGGGGCAGAGCATTCTTACGGCGGGCCTGACCCTGGGGCTTTTGGTTCTGCCGATTATTATTGTGACCACCCGGGAGTCGGTGCGGGCCATTCCAAACTCCATCCGCGAGGCGAGTTACGCCGTGGGCGCGAGCAAGTGGCAGACGATCCGTTATCATATTCTGCCCTATTCCTCCGGGGGGATTCTCACGGGGGTCATCATCTCCCTGTCCCGCGCCATCGGCGAAACCGCCCCTTTGATCACCATCGGGGCCCTGACCTTTGTGGCCTTTTTGCCGACCTCGCCGGTGACTTCGGACTTTCCTTTTATCAGTTTTCAATGGTTGAAAGACCCTTTCACGGTCTTGCCGATTCAAATGTTTAACTGGCTTTCCCGCCCCCAGCCGGAGTTTCACGTCAATGCGGCGGCAACCGGGATTGTCCTTTTGTTGATGACCCTGCTCTTGAATGGGGTCGCCATTTATATCCGCTATAGATTCCGTCAGAAAATGAAGTGGTAGTACTATGATGAATATCAGAGCTGAAGTTAAGAAATTGAGTTTCTTTTACGGGCCTAAACAAGTGCTTAAAGAAATATCCATGCCGGTTTATGAAAATAAAATGACCGCCTTGATCGGCCCCTCGGGCTGCGGAAAGACCACTTTGCTTCGTTGTTTTAACCGGATGCATGACCTTTACGCGACCGCCAATTATCAAGGGGAGATTATTCTCCAGCCAGGAAATAGAAATATTTTAGGGAAGGACATTGATCCCATGGAAGTGCGCATGCGCATTGGCATGGTTTTTCAAAAGCCCAATCCTTTTCCTAAAACGATTTTTGAAAACGTCGCCTATGGGCTCAAAGTGCGCGGGGTGCGGAAAAAAAGTTTTATTGAAGAGCGGGTGGTGAAATCCCTGCAACAGGCTGGACTTTGGAATGAGGTCAAGGACCGTCTCAACTCCCACGCCACCAATATGTCCGGAGGCCAGCAGCAGCGCCTTTGCATTGCGCGCGCCTTGGCGACGGAACCTGAAATTCTGCTTTTGGATGAGCCCACAAGTGCTTTGGACCCCATTTCCACGGCCCATATTGAAGAACTCATTACGGAGCTTAAAAAAGAAATCACGATCTTGATGGTCACCCATAACCTGCACCAGGCGGCGCGGACGGCGGATTTTACCGCCTATATGTATTTGGGGGAACTGATTGAGTTTGGTAATACGGACCAGATTTTCACCACTCCCAACGACACCCGCACCGAAAACTACATTACCGGACGTTTTGGCTAGGGGATCTCGGACAATTTTATAAACGCATCGACAAAAGCCCTCTGTTTACGGTAGAATTTCCGATTGGGAGATTTTCGAATGAGTAAAATGTGGGCACGGGTGTCGAGAAATGAATTTGATCCAGCAATTCAAGGCCGGGGTCGTATTTATTTTCAGTCCCATCGCGTTAGTCTGGAATCTTTGGACGCCAACCGGGCGCGATTTAAAGTTCTGGGGACTCATCCCTATCAGGTCGAGCTTTTACGAAGCGTTCCGGACACCAAACTCCAATGGTCCTGCAATTGTCCTCATTTTTCCAGCGGCAGTCCGTGTAAACATATTTGGGCCGCCATTTTATTTAGCGATGAGAATGAACTTTTTGAACGGCCCTCCCTGGGGGGCGGCAAAGGGGAGGCGCCCTCGCTTCCGGGGTGGAGAGCGGGCCTTCTGCAGGCCGAACAGCGCCTGCGGGCGCAAACCAAACTTGAAGAGGTGGCAGGACCCCGAGGGGCTGAGGCGCCCCTTTACGGGGCTTATGCCCTGGATTTAAAACAATCCCAGGAACATAAAAAACTTTACCTGCAGATTTTAACCGAAGACCGCCCGAACGCGGCGGGCCCCTCTCTGGGCTACCGGCTGACGGAACTCTCGCCGGCTTTGGTGGCCCAGTTCCCGGACGAGGCCGACCAGGAGATTCTGGAGGATCTCCTGGGTAAAACAGAGATTTATGGGGCTTTTGATTCCCTGAATAAAGAAAAACGGGCCAGCACCGTGGTTTTGCGGGGCGAGCATGCGGTTCAGGTTCTGCGGAAAATTTCGGATAAAAATAAACTGTTTAAATTGAATCCAAAAACTCCTCCGTTGGGCAAAAGCGCCCGGGTGGAGGTGGAGGCGTATGCGTTCCGTGATGAGTTCTGGGGGTTTCACCTGGATTTGCGGATCATCGATCAAAACTATTATCTGATCCCCTCTTTGCGCAGCAAAATAGAGAGCAAACGTTTGCGGGACTGCGAACTGGCCATGACGGATTTTGTGTTTTTCGAGAAATTTATGGCGCGTTCGGATTTTGCAAAACATCCTCTCTGGGTGGAGTTTTTTGCCAAGAACCGGGAAGTGGAAATCCTGCCAGAAGAGGTGAATGATTTTCTCGAGTACTTCTTTCAGCAAAGCTCCATGCCGGTGCTGCATCTGCCAGAGGAATTGAAGTTCACCGAGGCGGCGGTGGTTCCTCCCCAGGTCTGCTTATCCCTGACACCGCTGAAGCCTGCGCACCTGGGCATCCGGGTCGAATTCCTGTACGGCAATAAGCGGGTGAGCAGCGGCAACGCCAATGAATTCGTTTACGATATCAAGGCTAGGAATAAATTCCCGCGCAATCTGGCTTACGAGGAACAGGTGCGCCAGGAGATCCTGGCGCAAGGGGCAAGCCTTCCATCCCGCGCGGCGGAGGAGGCCTTTGATTTTGTTCTCCGGGAAAGCCAATTTGTTAAAACGGCCGAGAGTTTTCTCGCGAAAAACTGGGAGGTTCTGGTCGCCGAGAAGCCGGTGAAACTGGGGCGGGTCGAGCAGGTGGAGATCCAAGCCACCGGGGTGGATTGGTTTGATCTGAAAGTGCGCCTGCAATTCGGCAAAAAGAACTTCTCCTTGCCGGAGCTTCTCGCCCAGCTTCAGGCGGGTGTGCGCACCATTCCGCTGGGGGATGGGACCACGGGGATTCTGCCGGAGGAGTGGTTCCGGCGTTTTGGGCCTCTTTTAGAAATGGGTCAGCTGCAAGGGGAGGAGCTGCGCCTGAACAAGGTGCAGGCGCTTTTCTTGAGTTCCCAGTTGGAGGGCTACGAGCATTTTCATTCTGACAAACGCTTTGGGACGCTCAGAGATCTTTTATTTGATTTGCAAAACCTGAAAGAAAAAGAGGCCGGGAAAAAGTTTGCCGGAGAGTTGCGGCCTTATCAGAAAAAGGGCCTGGCTTGGCTGGAGTTGATCTCCGGGCAGGGCATCGGTGGGATCTTGGCCGATGATATGGGTTTGGGTAAGACCATTCAGGTGATCGCCCTCTTGGTCGCACATAAATCCGCGGCCGGCGCAAAGACCAAGACCCCCACTTTGATTGTGGCCCCTCGCAGTTTGATTTTTAACTGGATCAAGGAACTGGAAAAATTCGCTCCGCACCTAAAGACCCTGGATTACACGGGGAAGCGGCGGACGGAAGTGGTGAAGGACCTGAAAAAATTCGATGTCGTGCTGACGACCTACCAGACTCTGCGCATGGATGTGGGGCTTTTGCAGGAAAAGAGTTTCGACTTTTTTGTGATTGATGAGGCTCATTATATTAAAAACTCCGAGGCCCAGTCGTCTCAGGCCTGCCGTTTGATCCAGGCGCGGCAGAAGCTCGCCTTGACGGGCACGCCGGTGGAGAATTCGCTCCTGGATTTGTTTTCCATTCTTGAAGTGGTCAATCCGGGTTTGATTTCCAAGGACATCCGTGATCGCTACAGCCGCGAGCGCGATCTGGCCGCGCTGAAGGATCTGGGGAAAGCGTTGCGACCCTTTATCTTGCGCCGGACCAAGGAGGAAGTGCTGAAAGACCTTCCGGCCAAATCCGAGCAGATTTTGTACTGTGAGCTGAGCGCGCCGGAGAGAAAAAAATACGACGAGATGAAGCAACATTATTGGGCTCAGCTCAGCCAAGTGATTGAGCAAAAGTCCCTGGCGCGTTCGAAGATTGAAGTGTTGGAGGCCTTATTGCGGCTTCGCCAGGCGGCGTGCCACCAGGGGCTTCTCAGCGCGGCCAAGCGGGGAGAGAGTTCCAGCAAGTTTGATCTGCTTTTGGATCAGCTCAGTGTGGTGATTCAGGACGGGCACAAGGCTTTGATTTTCTCGCAATTCACCAGTTTGCTGGGTTTATTAAAGACGCAGTTGGAGGCCCGGGGGATCCGCTACGAGTATCTGGACGGGCAGACGAAGGACCGCCAGGAGAGGGTGGAGCGCTTTCAGGGGGATCCGGAAATTCCGGTGTTTTTATTGAGTCTGAAGGCGGGCGGGGTGGGCTTAAATCTCACCTCGGCGGATTATGTTTTTATTCTGGATCCGTGGTGGAATCCGGCGGCGGAGTCGCAGGCGATCGACCGGGCTCATCGTATTGGCCAGACCCAGAAGGTGTTTGCCTATAAGATTATCGCCAAGGACACAGTCGAGGAAAAAATCCTGGAGCTGCAAAAATCCAAAAAAGCCATGGCCAAAGCCATCATCGGCGCAAGCGAAGAGGGTGTGTTAAAGGGCCTCAAACTCGAAGACCTGAAAGCCCTTTTCGGCTAAGGCCGTTGCGCCCAAGTCCGCGCCTAAGCAAGAGCCCGGGCCCGACCCCGAACCCGAACGGAGCCACCCAAGGCGCTCTCTTCCACCCCCACTTCCCCATCGAGCACCGCCGCTCCGGCGGTGACAGTCAGCCTTCTTGCGCCAAGAGATGAAAATTATTCATTTCTGCGGGTGTAATCTTAAATGAGTTTGTGAACCAGTGTCTATTTATCATGGCATGAACTTTGTAATCAGCCTTCTTCACTAGGAATCAGGTGCTATTTAGTCACCACTTCAAATTTTAGGGAGGCTTCGATGAAAAAAATCGCGATATTTTTAATATCTCTTATGGGCGTGGTGTGTGCTCGAGCCAACGAGTTGATCACGGCAACCATGCGCAAGGATCAGGTGCATCTTATCGATGAAGCGAGCTTGCGACGACTTCAGCGCCTAGAAGAGTCTGGCAAGCTTGAGGTTCAAGAGGAAGGCGAAGAACTGACCTTGACCGCCGGCAAAGATCCAAAAGCGGAGCGCTTGTTTGAAGGACTTCGCCGTAAGGGTTTGGTTAATACCCGGGAGTCGGGGGCTGGCACAAGCTGCATAGGAAGCTGTATTCAACCGTAATATGAAGTTTAAAATTAGATTTATTCTGATTATAGGGTTTATCTTTCTGGTGGCATTGGGGTCTTTCTTTAAGAGGAGAATTATCGTGAAACAACTAGAAGTTCGAGTGGCTTATGCTCTAGATACGGGTTCAATTCCCGTTTTAGATCCTGCCAAAATTACATCATTTCACCAGAGTATTTTGCTGATGAATTTATATAGTGGACTCATTGAGTATGATCTTAATGGGAATTTGCAGAGCGGGATAGCCTCGAAATTTTACTGGGATGGGCTTCGCTTAGTTTTTGAGTTTGGTCATAAAGTGAAAACTAAAAGTGGCCACTATATTGATGCAGAAGATGCGGCCGCTTCCATCCGAAGGGTTCTGAAATTAGGATCTTCAACTCATACCAATCTTAAATATTTTCTTTGCAACTTCCAGGAAACGGATGATGTCTTTAAAAATTGCGAGTCCATTTATGTTGAGGATGGCAAGTTGATAGTTCAGATTCAGAATGAAAAACATAAACCCTTTGTAATCTCTACGCTTGCCGCTGGTGATTTGGCCGTTGTTCCAAAATCGGTCATAGACAGGAAAAGTTTGGCTATTATAGATAATACCGAGACTTCGGGCCCGTATTTTTTAAAATCCCTGGGGAAAGAGTGGGAGTTGCAACAGAATCCAGAACATTTTCAGCTGTCATCCGGTTCACCTTTTATCGTGAAACTTATAGATGTTGGGAGCCGACGCGCTGGCGAGTTGCTTCTTGAAAATCAAGTCGATATTTTGCCGACGGGAATTAATATTCCTCCCGTTCTATATAATAAAATGAGAGACGAGATACCTGACTTTAAGAGTTTTGAAACTCTACCGATAAAGCTGTATATAGTTCAGTTCAGTTTTCCAGGGGTTCGAAAGACGACAGTTCGCCAAAGATTTCATATTGCATCGCAATTCAGGAAAATTCTTGGGACGGAGTACCCTCTTCCAATTCATTCCTCTCCTACATATGAATTTTTTCTTGCTAATGGGCACGGACAGTTAACACAAAATCAATATCAAGAGATTTTAAATAATTTCAATACGGACGAGTCTGAAGCGAGTGATTATAAGCCAAGTTTTTACTTTTATAAAAACCTCAGTCATGCTTTTTCCGTATTTAAGAAAATTGAAGAAATCCGTCCTATTGAAACCGATCGATTTCCACCGAACGAACCCTTGGATGAGCGTCTAGATCTATTCATAGGGACCACTGATATCTCTTTTAAAGAAGACCTCTCCCTCCTAGGCTACAATTTCAACCAAGGCACCTTCGGCTACGACGAGAAGCAGGGGGAAGCTTGGCTCGCCAAATACATGGCCGAGGAAAGCAAAGAAAAGCGAGCCGAGATGGCCCGGGACCTTCAGTTTGAAGGCCTTAAAAATGGCGTGATCTTCCCCATGTTCAAAGCTCCGTATACCGTGATGGCACGAAATGGTTTCTCAATTTCTATGTCGCCGATTTTTGCTACAACAAATTTCTGGAGAATCACCAAAGAATGAGTCACCTTTTCACGGAATGGATCTTATCCAACTCAGAGACGCTCTCCTTGCAGGTCGAGGACTTGCAGTGGATCCGGAAATCCTTTCCGGGGATCCACGACATGAGCGTGCGGATTCAGATCCTGGGAAAGCCGTATGAGGGCCGAGGCCACGCCACCACCAAGGATGTGGCCGTCCAAAAAGCTCTGGCCGAGGCGATTGAGCGCGCCATGTGCCTTCAGCACTTGGACACCACCAATGGTGTCGCCGCCCACTATGACCTGGAGCTCGCGAAGAAGAATGCCCGCAATGAACTCTTGGAACGGGACCTGTTTTTATCCCATTTTTTGACGAAGACACCCTTTATTCTCACCCCCGAATGGCGGGCATTTCTTCCCGGCGAGGTTTTTGCCGACATCAGCCGCGCGGGAGACTCCCTGCAAATCTACAAAATGGGCCCGACCTCCCATGGGCAAGGCATCGTGTGCCTGATCCGGGGAGGGGAGCGCTGGGGCGGGGTTCTGGGACTCAGCTTCGGTCAAGAACACGAAAGCGCTCTTGTGATCAAGGCGAGCCTCGAAGCCTACCGCTACTACTGGCATCGTCGAAGCCATCAGACTCTAAACGACCATCATGACCTGGAGAGCTTTCTCGCTTTGCCCAAATGGCGCTACGAGGACAACGGCCGTCTGGGCTTGAACCCCGATTATTTTTCAAGAATTTCTCCTCTGTTCCCGGAGGATCCGATGGCGGGCCAACGCGCCGAAGACCTTGTTGATTACACCTCGACAGAATTTAACTACAGGGAATTCTCGCTGGACGAGATTGGGTTGAAGAATTGCCCGCTGAAAGTGGTCCATTGCTCCGCCGCGGGGACGCAACCCCTGCTGCCGGGTCCTTTCCGGCCAGAGACGATCTCTAGGGACGGGCTCATGCGATTTACAAATGGCCGGGAATTTACCCAAGAAACCCTTCCCCATCCCATGGATTGAATATGAAAAAGCCCTTGAGTCGCCTTGTCCTTTTGATTGTCTCTCTGGAATTCGTGGCTCTCGTCACTCTGAGCGGGGTCATGTGCCTTTTAGACGCGCGGACCTTCAAAAACAAATCTGAAATCCTGGCGGACACCCTCCGCAATGACTTTATCAGCGGGGATTTACGCACCCTGCACCAGAAGTTGCAAACGGCGCTCTTTCAGCACGGGTTTTTATCCTTGGATTTCCAAGGGGGCCTCAGGATGGAAAGGCCCCGGAAGCTTTCGGAGTGGGTGCTATTTGATGCAAAGACCGAGGTCCCGGTTTTAGCCAATGTGGCGGACCCGCAAAGTCAGATTTCAAGTTTTACCGCCCGCTACTCTTTGGTGGAGCCCTTGATGGTGGGTTTGATTCTTTGGTTGGTTTTCACGGTCTTGATCCTGGCCTTTTTGCCGGCCCTGCGCAGGCACTGGGCCCGCCAGATCGGGCATGAACAAGAGCAACTCCGCAAGGAGCATGAGTATCAAACAGCCCGGCAGGTGGCCCATGATATTCGCTCCCCCTTGACGGCCTTAAAGCTGGCGGCGGAGCGGCTCACCGGGGCCGAGCAGGAAAAGGAACTCATCTCCATGGCCTGTGACCGTATCACGAAGATCGCGGAGGACTTGCTTGCTAAGAACTCACCGAACCTCAGTCCCCGGGAGAAGAATGCGGCCACCGCACAAGGGGTCGCCCCCGTTCCCGCACTGAAGGAAATCCTGGAGGAAATGCAGACGCATAGTAGCATCACCCTGGACTTCCACGCTGAAGGCGTTCCGGATCAGTTGGTAATTCCCGTGGGGCGGGTTGAACTTCAAAGAGCCCTGGTCAATTTAATAAATAATGCCCTAGAGGCCACCATGGGATCTGCCTCTCCGAAGATTGATGTGTATCTCCGTTTTCAAAGTCATCTTTGTTCCATTTCCCTCTCTGACAACGGCGTTGGGATCCCCGAGGACGTGCTAAAAAAATTAGGCCAGCGGGGTTTCACCTTTGGCAAGAAAAACGGCAACGGCCTGGGACTGCACTACGCAAAGACCTTGTTTGAATCGGTCGGTGGGCGGCTGGAGATTCAATCCAAAGTCGGCGTCGGCACTCTGGTGAACATCCAGGTGCCCACGATGACGGGAGTCTCTTAAGGCCAGAAAATCCGGCGGGAAATCCGGAAAGTCTTAAATCTTGGACTGTCAGTAAAGAATTTAAGACTGGCTTGGGCATCCCTGGAGCCAAACCCCCTTAAAATGCATCTAGTTGATAATGGGACTGGCACTTTGATTGCAAAATTCCGTTGTCATTAAAATCGGAGGTTTTAATGAAATGGGTCGGTTCTTTTATACTAATGATAGCTATGCTGTTAGAACTCAGCTCCCCCTCCAAGGCCCCTGCGTCCGATTCCCTCAAAGGACGATTCCTCCTAAATGCAAATTCCCCCGAGACCTTACGCGCTGTTTCGGGATCCGCCCGCTGTATCGAGTCCGCCAGTGGATTTAGAGTCCTACGTCGGATGGCGATATGAATTCCCTGCTATTATGCCTCAGCATCGCATTTTTGCTGGGAGCCCCCGGACGAGCCTGGGGGAAAATTTCCGATGAACTCCTCGAAGCGCTTCCTTCTCCCATAAATTATCTAAATTCAGTGGATTTTGCCGGCGAGGCCCTGCAACAGGGATTGCTGTCCTCTTTGAGCGAGGAATGCCATCAATTTCATCGAGGTTGCGAGGTTCCCTCCCTCATTGCCAAGTACAACCGTCTTCTGGGAGCTTTAAAAACAGGACAAAGTGGTGTCGTCGTATCCGCCACCCGCGATGTCAAGGCTTGGGACCTGTCGGCTATTCTCGCAGGCCAGTTCCTAATTTTGCCGAATGCCAAAGATGCGAATGCCGGCAAGGACCTTATGGTCGAGATTTTCTTGACCCGAGACCGCATCGTCCGCGCAATAGCAACCATTTACAAGTTACCTCCAAATCAACCATTTATAAGTCCTATCCGGCGTTTGTCCGGGTTGTTCTTGCAGGCTTATGTTATGACATCGTCCCCCTTCGGGGCTTTGGATGAAGTGTTCAGCGGCCTTCACTGCGACATAAAAGATCCCTCCTGTGAAATTCTAAAGTCCCTCTGGGGAGCCGTGTGCAATATCGCGGTACAAAATCACGCGGAAGAATTCAACAGCTTTGAACGGCGGTTGAATGCGGTGATGAGCGAGGAGTCCTCCCAGGGGCTTGGCCGTTTGAAGTTGGTCCAGGGGCTGCATGACTATGTCGAGAAGGGGAGTCTTGAACGGGAGACTCTTCTGCTAAAATTGGCGGCTCTGGAAGGGGACGGGCTCGCCGGTTACACGGATGCGGACTACGCCGATTTGGCTTTGAGTGTCCTTGTATATAATGAACTTTCTCATTTAATGAAGCTGGCCAAGAGCTGTACTTCCTATGGGAATGAACTGAGTCTAAAGACAAGGGCCCTTTATCAGACCCAGCTCAATTCCATCACCCAGAAAAATCTTGAAAATATCAAAAACGCCCTCGTCAAGTATGGCGTTATCAATGAATCCGGAGGACTTTAATGAAATTCATGTTTTTTACTTTTGCGGGCTTTTTCGTAATCACTGGTCTTGGCTGCGGCGGTTCTTCGGCTCCCAAAGGCAAGGGGGTTAGCCCCGCGCTTCGCAGTGAGTCCATTAAAACTTGGCAGGCGGTCCGCTTGGTGGATCTGTCGGAAAAGCCGATCCTCACCGTTGGCCAGACCGAAGACGAAGAAGTCACCTACATTCAAATTAAAACGGCAGAAAAGACCACGACCTATCAAATCACCGATCATCAGAAGCAGGTGACTCTGCAGGAAGTGCCCAGTGCGACGCTGGCGGTGCCCGCGGTGGAAGTTGTGGATCAGGAGACTTTTGCCAAAGAAGTCCAGCAGTATCTTTTGTTCGTGAGATACTCCCAAGTATGGCGATGCCGTTACAGCTCCGCATGGCGTGAACTGGCCAGCCAGGATGTGCGCGAGGCCGGTCCTTTGCTTTTAAGTATTCAAAGCTTCAGAGACCATGCCCATTTATGGACTTGGTTTGTGGCCATAGATCAAGCGACGTTTAAAGTGGTTGGAATCTCCGGTGTGCGTGAGCCTCGGCTGGAAAATGGGAACTACTACGACTCTGTAGTCGGCGAAAATCTTCTTTTTGGCCCGCCGTCCGAAGTTACGGCTTTATATTCTTCATATTCGTTTTTGTGTTCCAGAGCTTACGCCCATGAGTTTGTACCTCCAAGGCTGGATACGGGCTTTGACGGCCCGAAATTCATTTCTCCCGCCAAAGAAAAAAATATTTCAGCGTATATGGATACCTATGCCGACAGGTCCAAGAGTGACCCCCGGGTAAAAGAGTTTGCCCAAGTTTTGGCAAGTAGGGAATTTTTAGATGTGTCTAAATTTCCTTCAAGCGTAAACCAAAAAACTATTGATGAATTAATTAAGATTGCCCGTGAAGTTAAAGAGGTTGGACTATGAGATTTCATTTTATTTCTTTGATCATTTTTATTTCAGGCGCACAAGCGTCTGCTGCTGAACCGTCAGTCCGATACAATTTGGTGAGTGCTTCCTCGGTAAGTTGGAGTCGAACTGATAAAAACCGGCATTCTCTAGATTGTTATCCCATGGGAAAGGGAGATCAATATTCCGATCTTCCCGGAGAAGTTGTGTCCAGTAAATTTTCTAGTGATAATATGACCACACGCCAAAGTCTGCCTGTGATAGCCGCCACTCAAAGAGTGAATATTGGAAATATTGACCTAATTCTTGCCCACGAGGCGGGCGCGGGAGATTCAGATGTTTATACATTTCAGATCGTCGACAATCTGAGGTGGACCGGCTCTCAGGATATCGGGGGAAGTAAGTGCAATATTCATGAGTTTAACTGGAGAGTGAATTCCCACCGGATTCAAGGGGACTACAGTTTGAATATTCGTATGCCAGAAGATGCCTGGTTTGTGGGGCTGAAGATCCACAGCGAGGGAATTGCTGCCTCTCTGTCAGGGATGAAAACAAAAGGGGACCTTCATGGCGTGCCCTTGCGAAACAAGGAGCTATTTTACGTGTGGGCCAAGCCGGGATCCGTTGTTGAGATACCCATTAAACTTGACGTCCAGTCTTCGGGGGGATTGCAAGGGAAATTGACCCTCACTCTCCAACGTCGTGGACTGCAAAGCGGATTAGATCCCCTTAAGACCCTGGAGAATTCAATTAAAGATCTGGCACCCAAAAATTCGGAGGCTGTAAGCGCTTTTCTCGCAGCCGGCGCTGGTATAGCCGGGCACCCGCAAGTGGCCAAGTCCATTGTGAATAGCATGGGTTTGGGACGCATTCAGCAATTGACGGATAATTTATTTAAAATAGCCCAGGGAGATTTTTCCGGGAATCCGAACGAGCTTCACCTAAAAGCCATGGGTGCGGCCGTCGGGTATGAGTTGGCTCTTGCCTTACTGGATAATCTCAAGGTCTTTTGCGAAACTAAATCCATTTACCTCCCTCTCACCAATATGACTGTGGAGCGTCCGGGATTTATAATTGCGAACTTCTGGATGAATCAGACTATAGTCCGCCTTAATGAAATGCATTTTCCAGAAGTGGAAGCCTACCTCAATGAAATTCTTGTCTGGGAAAAGAAGGGGATGAATTACTCTGACATTGCCCATAGTACTCAGGACTTCAAAAAGCTCACCGACGGATTTGTAAAAATCCGCCAAAACAGCCGTCTTGCCTGGGACGTCTATGGTGATATCAAAGGATCGCTTAAAAAAATCACCGCTGTTTTCGGGAATGTAGGGGCCGATGCCGCCGCGATGGAGCGCCTTTATCAGAGGCTGGATGAGATTTCGGAGCAACGGAGGCAGGTGAATAGCCGGTTTCAGAAATTTATTTTTGGTTTTGTAATTTCCAACAATGAGCCCATCGCAGCCAGCGTGCTGCTAAATGAAATTTTAAACTTGAAAAGTGCCAGTGCGGACCTGGCGCAGCAAATGAATGAAGTATTGAAGTTTGTAACTATCGGAGAGGACGGGGGCGAAAACAATGTCTTAGCCCAAATGACCGGATTGCTTGCCCACCAGGTGAATGTCTTTGAATTACCTTTAAAATCAAAATTCCTGGAACCGATCCGAATGAGTTTTTATCAATCCGATCAAACTGCGGCTTTAAAAGCCGCCTATAACAGATGTTTAGGTGGACAATAGTCATGAGATTTAAAAACTACTTACTGACGTTTTCAGCCATTTTGGCAGCTTTTCCGGTAAGAGCCGAAAGTCCAACGGAACAAGCCCAGACGGCGGTTCGTGCCACGCTGGTGCTAGCTAAAGCCAAAGCTGCGGAGGCTGTCACCGGAGACTTTAATTTTGCCATGACTACAGTGATCAAATCCCTGGCGGACCGGCCGGATCTTAGAGTATTTTCGCAATCTTTGGTTCAAGAGCAGAAGGAACTTTTTTCCGCTTTGAGTTCAATTGAGAAACTTAATGCGGAGGAAGCCGCTCAAATAAAGACGAAGGCAATGGAAGCCTATGAGAATTACAAAAGCCTCGTTCGTCAGAAAACGGACCTTTCAATGCAGATAGCGGAGTCCCGGGAGATATTCCGCGAATCCCTGCTTGCAGCGGCGTTCACCTTGGAGCAGTTTGGAAACAATTGCAAAACCGGCCGCGGAATAGGCGGAATCGGAGAGCAGGCCTTTCGGTATCCAACCTTGCCCAAGGCAGACTTCGGCATCTACATGAGTACCTCCGGCGGAGACCTTCATTACAATACCTCGGGTTCTTCCGGGGAAAAATCCCGCAATAATGTCGTGAACGTGACTGAAGCCATTGCGGGGCAGGTTGTAATTACGGGGTATACCGCGGAAGGGTCTGCGGCGGCCCTGTGTGCCGCAGCGACGCCGTGGATGGTCGGCGCGGGGGTGGCTGTCGCCGTAGTTGTAGCTTATATGAACGCCCAAGAAGGTGTTCAGTTAGAGAATGAGATTGCAGCGGCTAAAAACTATGTTTTTAAAGACTCCGCGACTGACAAACAGGTTGGACGGTTCTATCGGGAGCAGTGCCAAAAAATGACAGAGCGGACAGCCCCTCTCATTGAGGCTTTTAAGGCCGCAGTCGATTCTCCTTGGGATCTTGAAAATCTAGCTGGACCAGAGGATCTGACGGCAAACATAGATAAGCTATTGATTCTGATTCGGGAGCGCGAGGCTTTAAAAAAATTAAATTCAGGCACTGAAAAGGTCACTCAGCTCGAAACTGAAATTGCCAAAATGACAACACCCGAGCACGTCGCCGGGATGGCGGTGCAGGCCTTGTTGGCCCAAATGACCAATTTTAGTGCGACCTTCAACAAAGTGGCATTGGATCGTCTCGATTTTGCCCAAAGAAGGGCATATGACAATGTCCTGAGGATTTTGACATTGGTGCAAAGGAATGAGTTTTCCCGCTATCTCTCCGGAAGCGATGAGATTGGACGGGAACTCGTGGCATATAAAAAATTTCTCTCAGCGCGCCAGCTATTTAAAAAGACATTGGCGATGCAGATTAAAAATATCTTCGGAGAAATTTCGACCGAAGCTTTGGAGGCGACACAAGGCGAGTTGGGCAAATTGACAAGAGAGCTTTTGAGTCAGTACGCGACATCCAAAGAAGTGGTCAGCTTCAGCATGCAGGTTCGCCAATTGATCGGGAAGTATTAATGAAACGTCTGATTTCTTATATTGTATTTGCTATCTTTGTTTTAGAGCAATCCACTTTCGCACTTCGACTTCCGGGGGCCATGGTTGCGGCGACTGTCGAGGGGTCTGCGGTACAAGCGGCTGTGGGGCAACCCCAGCTTTATTGCGGGCAAGACCGCAATGGAGTTACGGGTTGTTGGAACCGGCAAAAATATGACCAGTGGGCACAACAGAATGGCCGGGTAGAGCAGTATCGAGTGAGCCAAGGGGCCAACCGGGGGTTGACGGATTACGAGCGTCAACATCTGGTGATACCTGCACCGCCGGACAAAAGCGCTCCTCCTAAAGAAATTCCCCTGCGGGAAACCACGACGCTGGAGGATCCGCGGACGGGTCTGAGGATGCAAGTCGATTTGGGATCGCCGGTGGGGATGCAAATTAAAGAAGGGGCGTCCGTATTGGTGGGGGCCGCGATAACGGCCGTCGGAGACTTCCAACAAAGGGCCGCCGCTTACGCTCAATTTCAACAGGCTTACCAGAATTTCTACAATCAAACAGCCCAACAGAATGCAGACCTTGCGGCACGAATCCAGGCCCAGGCGAATCAGATCGAAAGCCAGGCTGAAGCCGAAAAGTCCGTGATATTCCCGAATATGGCTCTGTCTCTTGCGAAACTCCCGATGAAAAACCTTTCAAGCGCGCAATTGGCGGCCATTAAAAAAGCCCAGCAAATGGAGGCCAGCGCGTTATCCCATCGGACCTATGAAATGAATGAGACCGCGCGATTGGAACTTGAGAACAGCTTCAAAAATGCCCTTGCCGAGAGGGAGTTCGCCGCGGTTTTTGATAGCGTAGAACCTCTTACGCGGAGTCTGGTGGACGGGAAAGCCCGTGTTTTTGCCTCGGCGGGAATCATAAATAGTGAGGGCGTGGTTCATATTGGAAACCTGACTCAGGGAAAATTAGCGAGCCCTCTGGACTCCCGGCAGTGGCAAACGCCCAAAGAGACCTCCGAAGGGGAGATCGTCCGTCGCCTCGCCAATAAGTATCAAAAAATATATTTGGAAAGCAATGGACTGAGGGTTCTGAAAAGCCAGGAAAAAGCGCGTTTTGTATTGGGGCAAATGGCTTTGGGACTTGGGGATCAGAATCTGGCGCGGGGTTTTTTTGAGCGCGGGTCCACTTTTCTGGCGATGGCCGACACCCTGGTGGATTCTTTGCTGGGGATGCCCTACGGGGCCGGTGAAGGTCTCTTAAGCTTTGCTAAGTCCATTCCAGAAATGGGGGTTTTACTCAGTAAGGGCGTGGAACAATGGTGGGAGGACCCTGTGGCCTCTTGGGGAGCGGTGGCGGCTTTTGCAGCGGACTTGCCGGAGCTCGGTGGCATGATCCCCGTGATTTTGTCCCATAAGTACCAGGAGATGCGGGCCGCAACGGACTTTGAGCGCGGAAAGATCTTAGGACGCGCGCTCTTTGATGTGGCGTTGAGTATCGGTGCAGTGGGTGAAGTGAAGATCATCCAGTCGCTGTCTTCAGTTGAAAAATTTGAAGCTGCGGCAGCAATGGCGGCTTCAGCAAGTTTAAAAACCGCCGTTCAGGAAGGGGCCGTTTTGGAGGGCCTTGGCAAAGCGGCTGCTCCGATCGCGAAAGCAGTGGAGGAAATGCCCGCCGCAGCCCGTGAAGTGCTCGTCCGTTACGCCCGGAGCAGCCCCGAAGTGGCTGTAAAACTTGCGGCAGCCAAGGCTAAAGTCCTAGCTCAGGGAGAAGTTCCGACCGCCCGATTTATTGATAAAATGATGGCTTCAGATGCGCCGATCAGTTTGTCTGAAGTGGATGAGGTTGTTGACGTCCACATAAAGCTGATGAAAGAATTGCCTCAGATTCCAAAAACAGAATTCTCCGGCATGGTTACCCGTGGGATTAAAAAAGGCCAGGTGCCAGACGGTAAGGGCGGAATGAGAAGTTTGACCGAGGCTGATATCCTAGAGTTGAGCCCCACAAATTCGGCGACCGAGCACCGGTTTAGTATCGGCGGGGAACTTGGGGAGAAAGCGCAGTACTTTGTGATTGGCGGGAAGGCCGAGGCGATACCTGGCATTATTTTGGAGTTAGATGCGAAGGGTCCTGCTGAGGTGTTGTTTAGCGAAACAAAGGTTACGTCAACGCGAGTCTTGGACACGACTGATCCGGCGGTTGAAGCTGTTTTAGTTAAACTTGGAATTGAAACCATTTCAGATCCTTCTCCAATTTATAACTTCACTCAAGCCTTGGGAAATGCAGCAAGAGCAAATGGCTTTGATGGAATGATTGTTTTACCGTCTAAAATGAAGGGGCGTAACCTTGTCATCTTTAAGTGATATTTTATATCAAAAAATCAGAAAGCTTTTACACCAATATCCCAGGGAATTTCGCCCAGTGATGGAATCATTGCGCAATCTTTGTGAGTGGACTCCCGAACTCGTCGATGAAGTTAATAAAAGATTTCTTCAAGATGAAATTAGTGAAGAACGAGTTTTTGAACTTATGGAATGGGCGAGTTTTGTCTTTATGAATTTTAATTACCAGGAATCCCGTCGCCCCATTGAAATGCCGTTGCCGAAAAAGATTTTCCAGTTTTGTGAAGCCTTTTTCTTCATATTTAGTTTGGCCTCAAGAAGCGTCAAAATTCCTTACAAATATTGGGAAGATATCGCACCTCATCTACTTAATGAATTACGAAGATTTTACTTATCATCGGATGAATGGGAGCATTTTTGGTTCGAAAAATTGGATACCAAACCCAAGGAAGATAAAAAAGAAGAACTCCGCACCAACCCCGAAACCGCCGAAATTTTTAATCTTTGGGAGCGGGACAATATTTTCAGTTACTAAATCCATTTGCCGACTTCAGGTGGCGACTCTCTATGAGATCCACCGCCGCTGCGGAAGTGCTGACCCCGCCTCCCTGAGCTGAAAATAAAAAAGCCATTGAAGCATTTTATTCTTCTCATTCTGTTTTTGGAGGTTTTGGCGCTCGGCACTTTAAGTGGGGTGGTGTGTTTTCTTGAAGAGCGGACTTTTATGAATGAGTCCGAAATTCTGGTGGAGACAATCCGCCAGGATATCCTCGCGGGGGACTTGCACTCGCTTCAGCAAAAGTTGCAAACGGCCTTGCCTTGCACGCCGAAGGTGTTCCGGATCAGTTGGCTATTTCCGTGGGCCGCGTGGAATTTCAAAGGGCCCTGGTCAATTTAATAAACAATGCCCTTGAGGCCACCGTGAGAACCTCTTCCCCAAAGATTGATGTGTATCTGCGCTTTCAAAACCAGCGATGTTCAATTTCTATCTCTGACAACGGCCTGGGATTGCATTATGCTAAGACCTTGTTTGAATCGGTCGGGGGGCGGCTTGAGATTCAATCCAAAGTCGGCGTCGGCACTCTGGTGAGCATCGAAGTGCCCGCTTTGGGCTGATGCGGATTGTAACTATATGTTTTTACAGGAAAAATAAAATTACGTGCAATAGTACTATTATTTGATTATTATAGTACTATGTTGTCTGGAAAATTTGTTCTGCGCTTAGATCCTGAAACTCATCAAAGCCTCAAAGAAGAGGCCAAAGCCCATGGCGAGTCTTTAAACTCTCTCTGTCTTCGAAAATTGAAAGGGGGTGCCAATACCGCTGTGGGGTCTGAGATCACCGACCGGATTGTTCAAGAATTTGCCCCCGAAGGACTCGTGCTTTTTGGCTCCGTGGCGCGCGGAGAGGCCAGCGCTCGGAGTGACGTGGATCTGCTCATCGTACTTCCGCAAGAAGTACCCATTTCGCGCAAGTTGTATCAGCAGTGGGATGAGGTGTTTCGTCATGTGGGGGATAAATACTCTCCGCAGTTCGTCCACTTGCCAAAAACCCAAGAGGTCATCGGAAGTATTTGGCTTGAGACTGCCTTGGATGGTGAGATACTCTATGATGAAAAGAAGCTTGTAAAAAGCGTCCTGATTAAAATACGCTCTCAAATTGCAGAAGGACGTTATTTGCGCAAAGTCAGCCATGGACACTCATATTGGATCAGGCAGGAACCACATGCAGAATAAAAGTTTGATCAGGGATTATATTCAAAGAGCGGATGTTCGATTGGGAGCTGTTGAATATTTATATTCCAAAAAAGCCTGGGCCGATACCGTGCGGGAGTCACAGGAAGTCGTGGAGTTGGCATTAAAGGCCTTATTGAGAGACTGTTACATCGATATTCCCCGCATTCACGATGTGTCAGCCATCTTGTCCGACGAAAAGGCGAAACTGCCACCCGGGATTCAAAAAGAACTCGAAAAAATTTGCGATATATCGAGAAGCCTGCGCCGGGACCGGGAATTAGCCTATTACGGTTCTGAGGACCTGACGCCCTCGGAATTCTACCGGGAGAAGGACGCCAAGGAGGCTTTGGCCTCCGCCCGTTTTATCGTGCAAATCGTGCAGAAGAATTTGAAATAGAGAACTCCCAAGAAGCCTCAACCCTCAACAAAAGGCGTTTTTACCCTACCTGGAGTTTGTCGGGGGGCTTCGCGCCTGAGTTGCGGCTAGTCCACCTGGATCTGCCCAAGCACTTCGCGACAAAGAGCCTCGGCTTCCGTTTGGCTGGGAGCCTCGGTGTAGCAGCGAAACTCCGGGGCATTGCCCGAGGGGCGCAGATGCACGACGAGGTTTCCTTGCAGGTGGCAGCGCAAGCCGTCCAGGGGGTTGGTTTCTTGCACTTCGAGATTTCTCTGCGGCAGAAGTTTTTTGAGGAACGCGTCCGGGTTTTCTTTGGCGTGATTGAGAATTCCTTGGCTTCGCTCTGTGGGGAAGTTCTTGATCAGGCCGCTCGCGGTGAAGCGTTGCGGGAGCAAGCGACCGACCTCCGCCAGAGGGAGGCGCTTTTCTTTGGCCAGGGCTAGCACGCAGAGGACAGGCAAAACCGCATCCCGAGTGGCCAGACTTTCCAGGCTTTGGCCATTTTTAGAAACTTTTGATTTCAGAATGAAGCCCCCATTGGCCTCAAAGCCCGCGACTTGGGGGTACTCCTGCGCGAGGTGATTGAGGGCCTCGATCACGTAGGGCGAGCCGATTTTCGTTGAAACCACCTTTTTAAAGGCCGGGACTTCGGCAATGGCGGAATTGCAGCTAACGGGCAGGGCGATGGCTTCGCAGCCAAGGTACAGACTGGTGAGGGCCCCGAGCTTATCGCCCGGCAGAACCTGCCCCCGCGCATCAACAAAAAGCGGGCGATCCGCGTCGCCATCGGTGCTGATCAGAGCGTCGGCGTTATGCTCTTGGATCCAGGCTTTAAAGCTGTCCACCGCGTCCACGGCTTCGGTATCCACGGGGATAAAAACCTCGGAGCGGCCGAGACGGAGCACTTCGGCACCCAGTTTTTCGAGAATTTCGGGGAAAAGATCCCGGGCCACGGAGGAGTGCTGGTAGAAAAGCAGTTTAAAGCCTTTTAGCGGCGCCTGAGGGAAGAAGCGGAGGTAGCGTTGCAGGTAGAGTTCGCGGGCCTCTGTCTGGGCGTTGCGGGTTTTTAAGGTCGGGGCCGGGGTCGCCTGCGGGTGATTTTGCTTTTTGAGTTCAAGATAGATTTTATAAATGGCCTCATCATCCGCTTTCAGGGTTTCTCCGCTTTCGAGATAAAATTTGATGCCGTTTCTGTCGGCAGGGATGTGGCTTCCGGTCACCATGATGGCGAGGCTTTTCTGTTGTTGCGCGTAATAGGCCAGGGCGGGGGTGGGGAGGGCGCCACAGAAGCGGGAGGGGAGCCCAAAGGCATGGATTGCCTCCAGAACGGCCGCCGCAATGCGCGGACTGCTTTCTCGTAAATCCTGTGCCACAGCAACGAGGGAGTCTTGCCCTAAAGTCCGGGCATGAGTCAAAAACGCCGTGGTCAAAAGATGGATTTCGTGATCGGTGAACTCAGTAACAAGGCCGCGGATCCCGCTGGTGCCGAATTTTAGCATCCGACCTTTCGCATTTTTTCAAATTCAATAGTTTTTTTAAGGCCTTCAACTAGAGAGATCTGCTCGCGCCACCCTAAACTTTCTAGCTTACTGATATCAAGGTGGACTTCCATAATTTCATTTTTTCGGTACGGAAGTGCTCCAAATTTGAGTTGAGTTTGGGTATTACCGCACAGGTTTTTTGTCAAAAGAACAAAATCTTTGATGGAAATCTGTTTTTTTGATCCAACTTGAAAAGAACTGAAGTCTCCAAGAATTGCGGGGACATTTTCTAGAATAGTACGGAATGCTTCAACCACATCGTCAATGTAAATAAAACTTCTTTTTTGTTCTCCCAAAGTGAGTTCGAGGTCTTTTTTTTCGTCCCGAACCAAGTCGCTGACAATTTTCGAGACAAATTTTGAGGGGTCGTCACCTCGACCGTAAAAATGTTCCAGCTCAATATTAATAGATTTGATTTTGTTGGAAAAAAACAATAGCCAGTCTTTAAATTGGGCCTTGGATAGGGAGTAATAATTAATTCTTTTGTCGAGAATGGTATCGGTATTGATAAAAAAATCTAAATTGTTTTCAATTGCATTTTTTAGAAGTCTCAGAGGTAAAATCAAATTGGCTTCAATAGTATCGTCCAGGTCATTTTCATCACGGCCATAATTGGTCGCACAATGAATGACTCCAGAAAAACCCTGATTTTGGAAGATTTCCGAGAAGTTCAAGTCTTCAATATTTATAGCGGCTAATCTTGGCAGAATCGAATCAATCCTTAGGGTGTTGGAAGTTCGCCTCTTTAAGATCACGATTTCATAATCCGAGACGAGGTTTTTGACCAAGTTGCTTCCCAAGTATCCGGTGGCTCCCGTCACGAGGATTTTTTTTCCCATGAAGGTCCCCCTATCTTAAAAGTTTCCAGAATACTCCGTAGGTCATTAACGCCCAGGTGGTCGTAAAGGCATCTTTCAAGCGGATTTTTTTTCCTTCGGCGATGGACCGACCATAATATGAAATGGGAACTTCATAAAAAATGGCCCCTTGGGCACGAAGTTTAAAAAGCATTTCAATCTCAATTTGAAAACCTTTGGTGCGAAAGGGAATGCTGCGGATCAGATGTCCATCAAACGCCTTAGCCGCCGTTTCCACATCCGTCAGGTTAATATTTGCGAGAAAATCGGCAATAAAAGTAAATAGCTTGTTCGCCAGATAATTGTAGAAATACTGGGCCTTGTGAGCCTTCCTTACAAGCATCCGAGATCCGAAACAAACTTGACCATGACCTTTTGCAATAGGTTCAACCAAGTTAATGAGTTCGTCGGGGTCATACTCAAGGTCCGCGTCTTGACGGACTACGATGTCTCCTTTGGTTTCAAGGATACCTCTGCTGAGGCCGTGCCCGAGGCCCTGGTTTTTCTCAATTGTTACAATACGGATACGGGCATCTTGGGCCATATGTTTTTGAATAACAGCGCCAGTTTGGTCCGTGGAGCCATTATTCACGACAACAATCTCATGGATGTAAGAAAGCTTATTTAACTTATCTAGTACGGCTCCAATGGTGCGTTCCTCGTTGTAAGCGCAAATCACGGCAGAAACTGATTTATTATTTACTTGCTCTTTAAACTCTGTGGTGTGCATAGATCTCATGGGTATATAGGTACTTTGACTTCGAGACAAACATTCGTTTTAGTACGCAATGGTGTTGAAACCACAACATTATTGATATTTATTGTGGTGAGAGGCTTTCTTGTCAATTCTTTCCTTGGTGCATGGCGCAACGGTGGAAAGAATTTGTTTCTGAAGGGGCTATACACACAGACTATGACCTTAACCTTTAATGGAATGCTGAGATGAACAAAACTTTATTCGGTTTGGTCCTTTTTTTCTGGATGGCTCTTCATACCTCCCAGTCGTTTATAGATCTTGCGGATTTTCTTTTAATCGTGGCCGCCTTTTGGACTGCACTCAAAAGCTCGGATCTGCAAAGCCTTTTAAGGGCTTTTAAACCTTCATACATATGGTTAATATGGATTTCGGTTGTTATTCTAGGTTTCATTTTTGGCGCGCCTGTGGAATTTAAGTCAGCGCTTAAATCAATCTGGGAATTCCGGTGGTTTGTCAGTTTTATTTGTTACGTTTATCTCTTTAAAAAAATCCCTTGGGGCGAGATTCAATTACGTTCTTTTTCATTGGTTCTATTGATATTTTCCGTTTTGGATTTGATATTATTCTTTGTAAACTATAAGCAGGACCCTCGCGCGGGCGGACTTTTTGGGCACTCCATGCCCTTTGCCCATACCATGGGTCCCTCGGCGTTGTTTTTACTATATGTTGGAATAAAAAAGGCGCTGGAACCTAAACGTCGTCTTCTTTGGCGCGGAGTATACATGGGTGCTCCTTTGCTGGCAGCGGGAATGGTGGTGTTGAGTTTTACGCGAGGGGTATGGATCGGTTTTAGTATCGCCATCCTAATTTGTACAGCCTTTCTGGGGCGAAGGTTCTTTATCAGTTCTTTGTTGACTCTTGCTTTGGTGGCCGGGGGGCTTTTTGCGGGATCGGAGCGGATCCGGAGCCGAGTTATGGGGAAGACCAATGCGGAGTCTCAGAGTAATAGTGAAAGAGTCAACTATTGGAGGGCAAATTTTAAAATTTTCCTGGACTACCCTATATTTGGGATTGGCTACAGCCAGAACAATGTCCATGTGGAGGAGTACCTCCATCGTGATGGAGTCGATTGGATGCCAGGATCCGCTCATGCACACAATCAATACATTCAATTTTTGGCGGGCACTGGAATTTTAGGATTGCTTTGTTTTTTAGTTTTCCTCGGATCGGTTTTTTATCCGGTTCTTAGAGGTTTATTATGGATGAAAAAACAAGGCGATACCTCTGACGTTTACTTCCTGCTGGTTGGGATTTTTGCAGCAATGTTGTGTTTCTCCATTGCTGCCTTGACGGAGTCAAATTTCAGTATTGCGAAAAATCGTTTTGTATTTTTATTCATCAGTGCCATAGGCTATGCGATCGCTGGTTCACAGCCGTCTAAAGCCTCAGCCAATGAACCGGGAAAGTAACTTTTATGTGTGGAGTACTTGGAGTCATAGGCAGGAAGGATCGTGAAGAGATTTACGTCGCCAATAGAACCCTTTCTCATCGAGGGCCGGATGCCGAAGGGTATTGGTTCGACGAGGAAGATTCCGTTACTCTCTGCCATCGTCGTCTTTCTATTTTGGATTTGTCAGAATCCGGTGCTCAACCCATGAAGTCTGATTCGGGACGTTATATGATTTCGTTCAATGGAGAAATTTATAACTTTGAGGATTTGAAGAGGAAGTTGAGAAAAAGCCAGTGGCGCGGACATTCAGATACGGAGGTGCTGCTTGCTTGTTTCGAAGAGTGGGGGGTCGAAAAAACCATTGAATCTATTGAAGGCATGTATGCCATCGCCCTTTGGGACACTCAAAACAAAACCATCACCCTTATCAGGGACCGTCTTGGAGAAAAGCCCCTTTATTACGGGAAAGTTCAGAATTGCCTGGTGTTTTCTTCGGAACTGAAACCCATCATTCATCTTTTTAAAGACGACCTTTCAATTGATCCAGAGGCGACCAGGGACTTTTTTCTGCGAAGCTGTATTTCTGGAAACAAATGTATTTTTAAGGAGATCCAGAAGCTTCCCGCCGGACATTTCATCGTGATTTCGGTTACGGACCTTAAACAGGATAAAAATCGTTTTTCTTCTAAAAAATATTGGTCTTTAGAAAATATTTCTGTAGGGGATTCGCCGTTTTCACCGCTTGAAACGATAGATCTTTTTGAACGAAAGTTGCGCAAATCCATTGAGCAGCAGATGATTGCAGATGTGCCTTTGGGAGCTTTTCTTTCGGGGGGGGTGGATAGTTCCTTGATTGTTGCCCTGATGCAGTCCTTGGGTTCAAAAAAAGTAAAAACGTTCTCCATTGGTTTCGATGATCCCCATTACAATGAAGCCCCTCAGGCCAAAGCAGTGGCGGCTTATCTAGGGACGGAGCACGAAGAACTCTATGTTTCTAAGAATGATCTACTGGAGCAGATCCCGCAGTTGGCAAATATTTATGATGAACCTTTCGCTGACTCCTCACAAATTCCGACGATTTTGGTGAGTAAAATGGCCCGGAAGCATGTAACGGTTGCCCTGTCGGGAGACGGAGGAGACGAGCTTTTTGCCGGATACAATCGTCATTTGTTTGCGCAGAAACAATGGCAAAAATTAAGTATGGTTCCCGCCCCTTTGAGGCGTTTCCTGGGGCGAACGTTGACAGCCCTGCCTCCTTCGGCTTGGGAGATGGTTTTTAGAATGATTTCGGTCCGGATGGCTCAGCCGCAGGAGAAAATCCACAAGCTTGGTGCGGTCTTGGAAGCACATTCAATGTCGGATTTTTACAAGGCCGTTTCTTCTCATTGGCGAGAACCTTCACCTTTAGCAGATAAAACCATCGAAAGTTCTAAAGTGGATTGGCACGTGTCCACTGCCTTGGAGATGTGTCTAGCCGATGCAAGATGGTATATGCCGGATGATGTTCTTGTTAAAGTGGATCGGGCAGCAATGTCTCAGAGTTTGGAGACCCGCGCTCCATTTTTAAATAAAGAATTAGTGGAGATGGCTTTCTCCCTACCAATGCACTTTAAGATCCGTGATGGACAGACCAAATGGATACTGCGCCAAATCCTGTATAAATATATTCCGAAAGACCTGATAGAAAGACCGAAAATGGGTTTTGGTGTTCCCTTAGATACTTGGCTTCGTCAGGATCTGAAGGACTGGGCTTGGAGCTTATTAAGTCCAGAAGTCCTAAAGAATCAAGACATGCTGGATTCCGCAGTGATCATAAAAAGATGGAATGAACATCAGTCCGGGCAGCGCAATTGGTTTACTGAACTTTGGGATGTCCTGATGTTTTTATCATGGCGGCAGGAGTATCGGATTTGATAGGTAAGTTAGAATCTTACAAATTGTAAATTTTTAAGATTTCCGAAGTGATTCTTTCCTTTGAGAAAAGTTCAATGGCTAGAATCCTGGAAGCAGTTCCCATTTCATTACGAAGTGCCTTATTTGTAATTAACTTTTCAAGTGCATCGGCTAGAGGCTTTGAGGTTTTTGGAGGCACCAAGAATCCGTTTTTTGTATCTCTGACGGTGGCTCGGCATCCAGGTGCATCGGTAGTGACAATAGGTTTTCCCGCAGCCATGGCTTCTAGCAGTGCCATGGGAAGCCCCTCGCGATAGGAAGGGAGGCAGGCAATATCTGTGGATTGAAGAAGCGCCACCATATCTTCTTGAAATCCTAAAAAGTGAGCAAGGCCGGACTGCTTCCAGGTTTGGACCTGGTCCTCAGTGACTGACCCGGGATTTCCTGGATCGATGTCGCCGGCAATCACTGCTTCAAATTGAACACCTCTTTGTTTGAGGATTTGCAACGCCTCCATAAATTCAAAAATACCTTTTTCAACCAGAAGCCGGGAGGCCATAAGGATTCTAGGGGTGCGGTTGGAGGCTTTGAAGGGACTGAATTTTTGCGTGTCAACCCCTGAGCCTTCCACCAAGAACCCTCGTTCCGCGTCCAGAATTCCATGAGAGATAAAAAAATCTCTGTCATCTTTATTCTGAAAAATGATTTTGACCTTATTGCTGAAGAAACAAAATCGATAAAGATTTTTCACTAATATGCCTAATAATTTGGCCTTTAAGGTTTTTGATGTAAACACAAAGCCTAGGCCCGTAATGGAATTTACAATTTTTGGGACGCCGGCCATTCTGGCGCTAAGGGTCCCATAAATAACAGGTTTAATTGTGAAGTGGTGTACAAGGTCCGGCTTTTGAGTTTTATAATGTCGATACAGGGCGACGATAGAACGAATTTCCATCAGGGGATTCATCCCCTTTCGACTCATGGGGATTCCCAAGAGTTCATCGGTAAAAACTTCTTTTTGTGCAGCGTTATGATTCTCGGAAATTGGTAAAATAACCTTTACTTGATTCTCTTTGCGAAGCCGTAAGTACAAACTGCGGCGATGAGAGATAAAAGAACCCAAAGTATTCACGACCAGAATGATTTTCATAGATTTTTAGGTGTAGTTTGAGATAGCTTTTGCGTCAATTAAAGATAATAATCGCGGGTTGTGTTAGGCGAAAATCGGGGGATGAATGAAGGCAGTGCTGCTAGCCGGTGGCTTAGGAACAAGAATCAGTGAAGAGAGCGTGCTCAAACCAAAGCCGATGATAGAAATCGGGGGAAAGCCTATCCTATGGCACATTATGAAAATCTACGCTGCCCATGGCGTAAACGAGTTTGTGATCTGTTGTGGTTATAAAGGCTACGTGATCAAAGAATATTTTGCCAATTATTTCATTCACAACTCAGATATTACTTTTGACGTTAAAAACAACAATATGGAAATTCACCAGAACACTGCGGAGCCGTGGAAAGTGACGGTGGTGGACACGGGGGAAGAGACCATGACTGGCGGACGACTGAAGCGCGTCGCCAAGTACGTCGGACATGACGATTTTTGCTTTACTTACGGTGACGGGGTCAGTGATATAAACGTCAGAGCCAGTATTGAGTTTCATAAAAAGCATGGGAAAATTGCCACCATTGCAGCTGTTCAACCGCCGGGACGTTATGGTGCGTTGAAAATGAATGGTACTTATGTGGAGAGCTTCCTTGAAAAACCCAAAGGGGACGGTGGTTATATTAATGGTGGTTTCTTTGTACTAAATAGTAAAGTCATAGAGTACATCAAAGACGATTCCACAATATGGGAAAAAGAACCTATGGAAAAAATCGCGGAACAGGGGCAGATGCAAGCCTTTATTCACCAAGGCTTCTGGCAGCCCATGGATACACTGAGGGATAAAAAACATTTGGAAGAGCTCTGGAATTCTGGAAAGGCGCCATGGAAAGTCTGGTAGTGAGACCCGAATTTTGGAATGGAAGACGTGTCTTAGTGACGGGCCATACGGGTTTTAAAGGGAGCTGGTTGGTGACCTGGTTGAAAAGGTTGGGAGCCTGTGTTTCCGGGTATTCCCTGGAGCCAGAAACGAACCCAAGTCTTTTTACGGAACTGGAAAAAGACTTGGATATGGACTCAATGATCGGTGATATTCGGGACTTTGACAAATTTTCGCGAAGCCTGCGTGTAGCAAATCCGGAAATTATCTTTCACATGGCCGCCCAACCCTTGGTCCGCGACTCCTATGTAAAACCTTTGGAGACCTTTCAAACCAATATTATTGGAACAGCCAATCTGTTGGAGGTCTCCCGGTACCTACCGAATTTGAAGGCCGTGGTGGTGATTACCACTGATAAAGTGTATGAAAACGAAGAGTGGGTTTGGGCTTATCGCGAAAATGACCCGCTCGGGGGTCACGACCCATACTCCAGCAGTAAAGCTTGCACTGAGATTGTGACTTCGGCAATGCGACGCTCATTCTTTCATTCGGCAAAATCTCCGGGGATCGCTACAGTCCGGGCCGGGAATGTAATCGGCGGAGGAGACTGGGCCCGCGACCGCATTGTTCCTGATGTCGTACGAGCCTTTCAAAACGCGGAGGTAGTTCGTCTGCGCAATCCCAATGCGATTCGTCCATGGCAACATGTTTTGGAGCCTCTGGGCGGATACTTGCTTCTGGCGCAGAAGATATGTCAAGGAGAGCGAGAAACGTATTGCAGTTCATGGAACTTTGGACCGGATCCCCATAATGCGGTTCCGGTTGAGAAGCTTATGACACTTCTCGCTTCTCACTGGCCGGGAGTGCGATGGGAAGTGGATCCGGGGTTACACCCCCATGAGGCCTTCTATTTAAAACTGGAGAGTTCGAAGGCCAAACAGCTTTTGGACTGGCATCCAAAATGGGGCATAGAAAAGACGATCCAAATGATCGTGGACTGGTACCGGGCATATTATAAGAAAGAGGCCGGAGCCTATGCATTGTGTCTTTCGCAAATTAATGAATACATGGGAAAGTAATTATGTTGCCAATTGATGAAAAAGAAGCGCGTGAACATATTAAATCGCTGGTGGCTGAATATTATCGTAAATTTCATGAGCCGAAACAGAATTTAGAGTTTGTTCCGGGGCAATCAAAGGTAAACTATGCCGGACGTGTTTATGATGAAAAAGAAATGGTGAACCTTGCGGATTCTGCCCTAGATTTCTGGCTGACCTCGGGCCGCTATTGCGAGGCTTTCGAGTCCCGCTTGGCAGAGATTTTGGGGGTCAAATATTCTCTCCTGGTGAACTCCGGCTCTTCTGCTAATCTAGTGGCTTTTAACGCGTTAACATCGCCTCTTATGAAAGAAAGGCAGATCCGGAAGGGGGATGAGGTTATTACAGTGGCGGCTGGTTTTCCAACCACGGTCAATCCCATTGTCCAATATGGGGCAGTTCCGGTATTTGTCGATATCTGCGTTGAGGATGGAACTTATAATATTGACGTCACCAAGCTGGAAGAATCTCGCAGTGAAAAAACTAAAGCAGTGATGATCGCCCACACGTTGGGGAACCCTTTCAATCTCGAAGCCGTCAGTGCTTTCTGCAAGAAATACAATTTATGGCTGGTGGAAGACAATTGCGACGCCTTGGGCTCTAAATACAATGGCAAATTCACGGGAACATTCGGTGATATTGCCACTAGCAGCTTTTATCCTCCTCACCACTTGACGATGGGGGAAGGGGGCGCTGTATATACCTCAAACTCTCTCATTAAACGCAGCGCGGAGTCTTTCCGAGATTGGGGACGTGACTGCTGGTGCCCATCGGGAAAAGATAATACATGTAAAAAACGTTTCAGTTGGACTTTGGGGGATCTACCCAAAGGCTACGACCACAAGTATGTCTATAGCCATTTCGGTTACAATTTAAAGGTGACGGAAATGCAGGCGTCTGTGGGGCTGGCCCAGTTGGATAAGCTGGAAGCCTTTAGTGAAAAACGGCGCAGAAATTTCAAATTTCTCAGAGAATCTCTGGCGGACTTATCGGAATATTTTGTGTTACCTAATGCCACGAAGAATTCCGATCCCAGTTGGTTTGGGTTTCTATTAACAGTGCGGGAGGGAGTGAAGTTCTCCCGGGACGAAATTGTTCGTTATTTGGAGGAGAGCAAGATACAAACTCGTATGTTGTTTGCCGGGAATATGATTCGTCAGCCTATGTTTGACCAGCTTCGCGGGTCTTCTGCTTATCGCGTAGTCGGTGGCCTTAAAGAGACGGATCGGGTCACGACCGACACCTTCTGGGTGGGGGTTTATCCAGGCATGAAAGCTGGGGCGTTGGAGTACACGGCACAAAAAATTCATGACTTTGTGAGGACGCTGTAAGATGCGAGCTTTGGTGACGGGGGCGACTGGTTTTATAGGCCAAAATTTGATGAAACACCTTCGTCAGCAGGGGTGGGAGTTGGAAACTATTGGTCGGGGGGACACCTCTGTCGACATGGATTCTAAAATGGCTCGCTTTAATCCCGACGTGGTTTTCCATTTGGCCACCCTTTTTATTGCGGAACATAGGATTGAGAATATCCCGGACTTAATTCAAAGCAATATTACTTTTGGCACCCAGGTGGTTGAGTCCATGGTTCGGCACAAAGTCTCTAATTTAGTGAATACGGGCACACTATGGCAATACTACGAGGGCCAACGAGATGTTCCATCAAATTTATATGCCGCGACTAAAAGTGCTTTTGAGTGCATTTTAAAGTTTTATTGTTCAGCCAACGGGTTACGAGTTTTGAACTTGATGCTCTCGGATTCTTTTGGTCCTAGAGATTCACGTCCAAAACTTTTACCGAAGTTGCTCAGTATTGCCGGAACCAATGATAAGATCGAGTTGTCTCCGGGAGAACAAATTGTCGAGTGGACTTACGTCAGTGATATTGTCAGAGCTTTTGAAGTGGCTGCAAGGAGACTAACTGAAAAGAAGGATTCGGCACCCTTTGTCAGTTATACCGCCACCTCTGGACAGGCGATCAGTTTAAAAGAAACAGTTAATCTCTGTGAACGGGTTTTAGGAAAAAAAATCAATGTTGACTTTGGTGCCAAATCCTACCGCCGGCGTGAAATTATGACGCCCGCAAAATTGGACTCCCCTTTGCCCGGATGGACCGCGAAAGTCTCCTTTGAAAAAGGCATCGAGGCCTGTTGCCATGGGTGAGTTGTTTCAAAGTACGGATATTCAGGGATGTCATATCTATAAAAGCAGTCTTTTTAAGGATGAGCGTGGCACTTTTACCAAGATTTTTAGCGATGAGATTTTTAAAAGCATTGGAATGAATATCCCAGTGTCTGAAGTGTTTTTTTCAACTTCTCACGAGAATGTCCTTCGGGGAATGCACTTTCAAGCCCCTCCCCATGATCAGGTTAAAATTGTCAGTTGCCTGTCCGGGCGGATTTTGGATGTAATTCTAGATTTAAGGAAAAGCTCCAAAACCTTTGGGAAAACCCTCAGTTTTGAACTGAATTTCGCCAGTGAAATGACGTTAATTATTCCTCGAGGTTGCGCCCACGGGTTTTACGCCTATGAAGATAATAGTATCGTCAGCTATTTGGTGGAAACGAATCATAACAAAACTGCGGATCAAGGCATCCATTGGGACTCCTTTGGTTTTAATTGGCCCTCAGGAGATCCAATTGTTTCTTCAAGAGACCAACAACTTCCGACCTTGCGAGATTTCGTAAACCCATTCAAATAGAGCCTTGTGAGGTGAGATTGAAAATACTGGTATTAAGCAAGTACTCACGAAAAGGGGCTTCAAGCCGGTTTCGGATGTTTCAATACTATCCTTTTCTGCAATCTCGAGGTGTAGAACTCACAACAAGGGCCTTGTTTGGCGATGAATATCTTGATCTTCTCTATTCCAAAAAAAGCCGTTGGGCCTGCGTGCTTAAATCCTATTTCCGACGGTTTTTTGTCATTCTGTACTCATCTAAGAAATACGATCTCGTTTGGTTGGAGAAAGAACTCTTTCCCTGGGTTCCTTGGTCACTCGAGAAATGGCTTTTTAAGGTTCTGAGTGTGCCCTATGTCGTTGACTTTGATGATGCCATTTTTCACCAGTACGATTTGCATCGGTTCCGGATCATTCGCAGTCTGCTTGGGCAGAAATGTGACCAGGTAATGCAAAATTCCGCTTGTTTTGTCGCAGGGAACGAGTACTTGGCCCAGAGGGGGAGAAAGGCCGGAGCTAGGAAAATTGTTAAAATCCCGACTGTGGTGTCGGAAAAGGTTTTCTATCCGAAAAATCATGAACACCCTGTTCCTATTATCGGTTGGATTGGCTCAATGAGCACTGCGATCTATCTTGATAAACTTTATCCAGTCCTCCGGGATCTCAGTAAAAAATATGATTTTAAATTCAGAGTTGTAGGGGCTACTTTGGAATGGAAAGATATTCCTCTTGAGTGCGTGCCCTGGAGTGAGGAAAAAGAAGTTTCACTCATTCAGTCCTTTGATATCGGTGTGATGCCCCTTGTAGACTCCCCTTGGGAAAAGGGCAAGTGCGGGTTTAAATTGGTTCAATATATGGCTTGTGGAAAGCCCGCCGTTGCGGATTCAGTGGGTGCCAATGTGGAGATTATTGAGGACGGGAAAAATGGTTATCTCGTGTCGGATGGCCCCTCATGGGAAAGAACCATTGAAAACTTGTTAGTGAATCCACAACAGCAGGATGAAATGGGCCGGCGGGGGCGCTCTCGTTTCCAGAAATATTATTCATTGGAAAGTTGGCAAGATTTCATTTTGAAAGTGTTCCAGGAAGTGTCCCGTGTTTAAAAGGCTTTTTTCCATTGGGGAGAAATCTTGGAAGTATAGTTTTATCTCCTTACTAAATGTGGGATGCGGTCTCTCCGTAACGGCTCTTATATGGTATAAATACTCCGCCACAGCGGAGTCTGATATCCTTCTGCTAGCCACCTCTTCCATTTCCATTTTGGCGGCTCTTTCCTTGGTTGGCGTTGAACAAGTGATGTATTTTTATGCTGATGAGAGAAAAAAAAGCCAAGTTACCGCTGACCACTTTTTTGGTTTGGCTTTTTCATGGTCTCTCCTGAGTGGTGCGCTATTTGCGGGGATAGTTGTTGCTATTTCCACATATTTCCTGCGTTTGGTGGCACCTGGATTCACGGAGGAAAGTCGGGGTTTGGCTCGATATTTATTAGTGTCCCTCTCTCCTCAATTGGTTATCACTCCGGCTTTGCATGTATTACGAGCAAAGTGGTCTTTGGAGCAGAAGTTCGGCCGGGCTTATATGCTATCTGCTGTAAATGCTTTGATTCTTTTGACCTGTTTGCTTTTGACGTTGATCTTTAGAGTGGAAAGCTTGAAGTCTTTGGGCCAGCTTTTTTTACTGGTCTTATTATCTTTTGTTTTAGGCTTTATTGTCTATAATCGTGCTTATCTAGTGAGACCCTCTCGTGCGGACTGGCTTAAAATTAAGGATCTTATGATTCATAGTTCGGTGATCAAAGGCGCGAACTCCATTCATAATTTTCTCGTACAGGCGTTAATCAGCAGTGTGCTTTCCCATATGCCGACGGGTGCAATTTCCATTTATCAGTATGCTAAGAGGCTTGCAGATGGCGTTTTTGCCATTACAGCGGGGCCTCAGGTTTTGATTTACCATTCGAGATGCGCCAATGCGGTTTCCCACGGGGACCTCAGGGGCTTATGGCAGAATGCGATCCATTTTATAAAAAGTTTTTTAGCCATGTTTTTTGCAATGGCTTTCATAGTTTATATTCTAACTCCTATTGCCTTATCGATCGTTGGTAAAAACGTTACTTCCGAAAGCTTGGACGGGATCAGGGGGGTTTATCTCGGCATAGTTCTTTGGTATCTCATTATGGGCATTGAAACCCTATCGGTGGGAATTATTTTAGCGACCCGGAGCAGTATGGCCCTCTTTAGCGTCAACGCTACTTTTATTTTGTTGTTCTTCACTTGGAGCCGCTTACATCAGATTGACAATGTATTACAATTGGTTTTCACAACCACCGGGTTTCAATGCGTTAGTTTCTGTTTGTTTACGATTTCGGCTCTATTGATAATCCGACGAAGAGGATTCTGTGCGTATTAGTATTGTCATACCAACGTTTAATCGGGCTAATTATTTGGAAGAGACGCTTTCCAGTGCTTTGGCGCAAGACTACGAGGACCTTGAGATCGTCGTTTCTGACAACGCTTCTTCAGACAACACTGCCGAAGTGGTAAAATTATTTTTGAAAAACCCAAAGGTCCGATATTTCAAGAATATTGAAAACATTGGTATGGTTCGAAACTGGCGTAAGGCCGTATTTGAACGGAGCACCGGGGAGTGGTTCCTTCTTTTATCTGACGATGATATCTTAACGAATCCGAAATTTATTTCTCAAGCAGTCCGCCTTATCCGCTCTTGTCCGGACCTCTCCGTAGTTTACTCTGACAGTTATGTCTATGATCAGGCCTTGAATACAGTGACTCCCTTGCGGGTGCCTTTCCATGAGATTGAAAAAGGGACGTTTGTTTTCTCTCAAAGAGGGACCGTTCATCCCCAGGACTTTGCGCTTTGCAATGTTCTTTTCAATCGCAAGCTTGCAGAGGAATGTGAAGCCTTTGCAAACCCTAATAATCTTTCCTGTGATACTGAGTTGTTTCTCCGACTTTGTCTTCGCGGGCAGGTGGGATTGGTGAGAGATTATTGTAGTCTTTATCGCGTTCACTCGGAAAATCTTCTTAAATCTGTCAATAAGGACTTAAACCTGATCCAGGGGAGTTTGGATTCCTTAATAAAACCTCTTTTGGAGGCATGGCGGCGTAACGTGGACAAGCGATATATCGTGGATTTTGTGCAAAATTCCCGCATTAGAATGGAAATTTTTGTATGTTTGCTAAAAATGTCATCAAATAGTCCTGAGAAGTCATTGGAATTATATAACAAGCTGCGTGAGATTTTAAGTGAAGGAAATTATGGAGTGCTTCCAAGAAAATTTTTATTTAGCCTTATAGTGAGATCTTCTCGAACACTGACGCCGATGTTGGCGTGGCGGCGTAAGATTCTGTATTTTACAAACTCGGTGAAGAGACTCGTCTTCGGACGTCAGATTTATTTTGAGCCTCTTCATCGAAAAGTTTATTTTATGGACTAGATTTGGGGTTCGAGGCAAGGAAATGGCCAATGGACAGTAAGACACCTATGAATTATCAGCCGAAGATTGGTATTGCCTTAGCGACATACAATCCCTGCTTATCCTTTTTTTTGGATCAAATTTCCTCCTTGAAAAATCAAACCTATAAACACTGGCATTGTGTGATCGTGGATGACAAATCGAGTGAGGAAAAATACCATCTCATATTGGATATCATTGCTGGTGACCCGCGCTTTGAGGTGCACCGCAATGAGGTCAATACAGGGAGTTTTAAGACTTTTGAAAGGGCTCTAGGGCTTCTCCCTGAAGATGCTGAGCTAATCTGTTATTGTGATCAGGACGATATTTGGATTCCCACGAAGTTAGAAATTCAGGTGGAAGAGTTCAAGAATCCAGATGTTTATCTGGTGCATACGGATCAATCATTGATTGATGAAAAAGGCCGTGCTTTTGTCGCTTCCTGCTGGGCCCTAGAAGGAAGAAGCGTCCTAGAGGCCACAACAGATTTACTGTTATTTCGAAATCTGATTACAGGATGTACAACAATGTTTCGCCGGAGGGTGTTGGATACCGCGCTGCCGTTTTATCCCTTGAAACCCTTAGCGGTGATGTACCACCACGATATGTGGGTGGCGATGCATGCTTGTGTTCATGGTCGGGTGTTGGGGTTAAATGCGCCTCTGGTCTTGTATCGGCAGCATGCAAATAATGTTGTTGGTGTATCTTCGCTCCGGCGCAATTTCAACTTTTCGAAATTGGCCACCAGGGCTTCTCTTGCTTTTAGTGAAAGGGTTTGTTTGCGAGAAGATTTTCTGAATTCTTGGGGACAGGCTGATTTAAAAGTTTATAGTGATGAGAAGAAAAAACTTTCTTATTTAGACAATCCGCTGACTCTAGGGTTAAAAGGGGCATGTTATGTATTTGGTCATCCGATGTTCTTTAGAACATGGGTGATGTTGTGTGTTGGTTATTTTTCTTTTCATCTAAATAAAAAGTCAATTTTAGCTCCTGAAAAGGTTCTTTGAGAATGTCGTCAACTCTTGCCATTGTTTTAAGCTTTCATCCTTCAAAATATATTGTGCGTAATATAGAAACACTTTTGATGGAGGTCTCACATGTTGTTGTGGTTGATAATGAGAGTTCTGAGGATTCAAAAAGGATATTGTCCTATTTTTCGAAGGAACGAGTGACGTGTATTTTCAATGCCACGAATAACGGCGTAGCGAAAGGGTTTAATCAGGGAATTAAATGGGGGTTAGAAAAGAATTTTGATTATTTTCTCCTAATGGATCAAGATAGTCGTCCCGTGCCCAATATGGTTATGAAGCTCAAGGTCGTTTTAGAGTCTCATTTACAACAACAGCGACAACTTGTTTTGGTGGGACCTCAGCATGAAGATTATATACGGAAACTCACTACCATAACAGAAAATGTTGATCCCACGCCTTTATTGATAACGTCTGGAAGTTTAATGTCAAAAGGAGTAATTGACGTTGTCGGCCTATATGACGAAAGACTTTTTATTGATCATGTAGATCACGATTATTGCCTTCGCCTAAAAAAAATGGGGGGACAGTGTTTAAAAGTCAATTCTGCAATTCTGCTGCATAAATTCGGTGAGGCTCGGGTGAAGAAGATATTTGGAAAAACATTTTTTTTGCAAGAGTATTCTCCTTTTAGGCGATACTACATGATGAGAAATAGAATTATTTTATATAAGCGATACGGGATGTTTAAAGAGAAATGGTTTTGGCTCGACTTAAAAAATGCATTAAAGGATTTTGTAAAGTTGGTGGTATTTGAAAAACAGAAAAGAGCTAAAATTTTCGCCATATTTCGAGGTGTCTTTGACGGTATATTTTGGGTTGATGCGTAGCTTTTATGAAAATTAATTTTCTAAGGAATGAATATACCAAAAAACTTGCGGCGGACTTTTTTAGACTGAAAAAGACCATTCCAAGATCCTTTATAGCTATGAGGTATTTGCGGGGACTTGGGATTGAAATTGGTGCGCTTCATAATCCCGTCTTCGTGCGAGGATATGCCTCGATAAAGTACGTTGATAGAATGACGGCACAAGCTTTACAACTCGAATATCCAGAGCTTAAAAAGCTCAAGCTTATTGAGCCTGATATTATCGCCGATGGAGAAAAACTAGATTGTATTAAAGAAAGTTCATTGGATTTTATAATTGCAAATCATTTTATTGAACATTGTCAAGATCCCATTCAAACTATTAAAACGTTTTATAGTAAGTTAAAACCTATGGGATATCTTTATATGGCTGTTCCTGATAAAAGGTTTACCTTCGACAAGGAGCGACCATCAACCGAGTTTTTACATCTGGCGGAGGACCATAAATGCGGACCTCATTTGTCAAGGTTGCAACATTACCAAGAATGGGTAGATCACTTCTATCCAGAGTGTGACGTTAGAAAAAAAGCGTTAGAGCTGATGAATTCGTCCTATAGCATTCATTTCCACGTCTGGAATACCGAAGAGTTTCTTGATTTTTTAAATAAAATGATAGTTGAGTTTAATATTAATTTGTGTATCCAGAATAAATTTTCAATTTTCGATGAAACCGTTTTCATATTGAGGAAGACTTATTAGATTTTCCCTGTTTAGGGGAATTGCTGATTGGGGACTTAGAAGAATCACTCGGTCTTTTCAAGTTAGTTTTTGGCCGGATTGTTTTGCGTTCATTTAGATCATTAGAATGGACAAAAAACCTTCGATATCGCATGGCGATATGGCTTTTTGCGCTAGAAAGATAAAGCGTAAAAATATAGGCTGCAATTCATGTTTATTTTTTTTAAATCTTTGATTTCAAATAGGGCAATCATTTGGAGTTTGGCTAAAAATGACTTTCAAAGTAGATACTTGGGGTCTTCTTTGGGTGTACTATGGGCCTTTCTGTTGCCCCTGGTCAATTTAGCAATAATGTGGTTCGCCTTTCAGCAAGGATTTAGAACTAGCCCAAAAGAAGGAGTTCCATTTATTTTATGGCTAGTTACAGGAATGTTTCCTTGGGCGTTTTTCGCGGATTCTATCCAATCAGCAAGTAATGCAATCGTAGAAAAATCATTCTTGGTTAAGAAGATTGTTTTTCACGTAGAGCTACTTCCGATGATTAAAATTATCGCTTCAATCTTTCCATTTATTTTCCTATCCATAATGATGGTTATTTTGTTCTTAGTTTATGGATTTCCCGCGAATATTTATTGGATTCAGGTTCCATATTATGCTCTATGCTTATGTTTTTTAATTTTATCGCTATCCTGGTTGACAAGTTCGATTATAGTTTTCTATCGGGATTTTGGGCAGATCATCACAATGGGGTTGCAGCTAGGTTTTTGGATTACGCCTATTTTTTGGTCTCCGGACAATCTACCTAGGAAATTTCATTTTGTTGTATTTTTTAACCCAGTTAATTACATAGTCACGGGCTATCGTAATAGTTTGATTTCTCATGTTTGGTTTTGGCAGGACCCATGGCAAACTATTTATTTTTGGTTCTTCGTAATTATTTTGGGATTTTTGGGTCTTTTTATTTTTAGAAGGCTTAGGCCTCACTTCGCGGACGTTTTATAATATGAGTGATGTTGCTATCCGAGTCAGTAATGTTACAAAATCATATAGATTGTATAGCCGCCCTATTGATCGTCTTAAGGAGGCTCTGCATCCATTAAGAAAGAAATATCACCATGATTTTATGGCGTTAAAAGATGTTTCTTTTGAAATCAATAAAGGGCAAGTGGTTGGCATTATTGGAAAAAATGGGAGCGGTAAGTCTACATTATTAAAAATCCTTACAGGAGTGTTAACGCCAACGTCCGGTGTAGTTGACGTACAAGGAAAGGTGGCTGCCTTATTAGAACTGGGTGCAGGCTTAAACCCAGAACTAACGGGGAGAGAAAATATTTTTCTCAATGGATCCCTTATGGGCTATTCAGTGGAACAGATGGCCGACAAAGTAGATGACATTGTTAGCTTTGCTGATATTGGTGAATTTATAGAACAGCCAGTAAAAATGTATTCAAGTGGTATGTTCGTAAGATTGGCGTTTGCGGTCGCTATAAATGTAGATCCGGACATTTTAATCGTCGACGAGGCGCTTAGTGTTGGCGATATTAGGTTTCAACAAAAGTGTATTCGAAAGATTCAGGAGTTTTTCGAGCGAGGAAGAACGGTTATTTTCGTTGGACATGATTTGGCGGCCATTAATAGTTTTTGTACAGTCTGCTTCTGGATAAATGAAGGAATACTTATCTCCAAGGGAAGTCCCCAGGATATTACCAAAGAGTACACCTCATTTATGGCGTATGGAATGACATCGACTCAGAATAACAAGGAAGAGTCCAGATTTGAAGATATCAGTTGGCTTTGCACTGATGCCTATGATTCATTTGGCGATAAAGAGGCTTCTATTTCAAGTATTAGAGTGCTTATAAGTGATGGTGGTGTGCCAACCGCTCTCCATGGTGGGGAAAGAATTTCGATAGAAATGAGGATTGAAAGCAGAAAAATGATACGTGAGCCGATCGTCGGTTTTGTCGTTAAAAATCGGCTAGGTCACAATGTTTTTGGCGGCAACACGTTTTGTCATGAAATCGTTATGACACCCATTGACCCTGGAACGCATATTTTTCAACTCAGCTTTAATTTTCCGTTTTTGTCAAATGGCGAGTATACTTTAACGTTAGCTCTGGCGGACGGACACCAGTATGATCATATTCAAAAGCACTGGATACATGACTGCTACATTTTTAATGTTAATAATCCTAAGCCAAGATATCAAAATGGAGATGGTCTCGTGCTTGAGAAAAATTTTAGATTCGAAAAAATGAATTAGTACCTATTGAGAGAAAGTAATTATGTTAGAGTGGACGGGTGAAAGATTTTTGCCAAATGTGGGGGTGCAGATTGCATATGAACATTATCTTAGGTATCTATTTGCTAGGAGATATGCCGCTGGCAAAGTTGTATTAGATTGTCCGAGTGGTGAAGGTTTTGGGTCAAATATATTGGCAAAGTGTGCAAAAGAAGTTATTGGCGTAGATATTACTGTCGAGTCTGTTGAGCATAGTAAAAAGAAGTATGTTGCCAGCAATCTTAGATTTGTCCAAGGAGATATGACAGATCTTAGGCAATTTGATGATCAGTTCTTTGATGTTATTATATGTATGGAAGGAATCGAGCACATCGGTCAGGATGGTCAAGTTCAAGCGTTAAAAGAGTTTTATCGTATACTTAAGCCAGATGGTCTGCTTTTGATTTCAACTCCAAATCGACGAGTGTATTCAGATATTCCAAACTATAAAAATCCATATCATTTACGCGAATTCTATTTTGATGAATTTGTGGGATTTTTGCGTGCAGAGTTTCCCCGCATCCAAATACTTGGGCAATCCGTTTTTGAGGGCTGTTTACTTGTGGATATTGATTCTGAGGGGAGTAGTCAGGTTGGTATATCTGTATTTGAATCTGAGGATAGTATAGGACTTCCTTTAAATAGGGTTAAGGACGTTTGGACCTATTTTATTGCTGTTTGTTCCAAATCTGGCAGTAGTAGTTCTTACGGGGAGCTACTCGTCGATTTCAAGTTTCAATTGCACGGTGAGAGGGCCAAGGCGTTATTTTCGGACATCGAGAAGTATAGAATGAAGGTGGCGGAATTGGAAAAGGAGAAGTTGCTACTGGAAGCCCAATATTTAAATACGATAGAGTATAAATTTCGATGTTTTATAGAGCGTATTTTTAGGAAAAGTAGATAGATGACTAAGATCTATCAGATATATTATGACGACTCACAGAGTGCGTTTTTAGACCCGGATTTTATTCCGTTTAATAATCAAGGTAGAAAATATCCATATAATTATGAATACGCGGTATTTTTTGAAATATTTAAAAAACATGATTGGAATATGTCGGACTACTGCGGTGCGCTTTCATGGAAGTTTAGGGCAAAAACTGGGTTAACAGGACGAGCCTTTTTAGGGCAAATTTCTGAAAATCCCGGATACGATGTCTACTTTGTAAACCCCTTTCCAGAGTTAATGGTGTATAGATCTGTCTGGGAACAGGGAGATAGTTTTCATCCATTCCTTAAGGAGATTACGAAACTGTTGCTCAGTGAAGTTGGTTACGATAGTTCGATATTGGAGATGGATACTCCCCCAAAGTGTTTAGCTTACTGTAATTATTGGGTTGCAAATAAAAAGTTTTGGGATGCGTATATGGCTTTTTTAGAGCCCATATGGAGTTATGTCCGAAGTAACAATAACGTGCTGGTTCAGGCTCTTGCTCGCAACGCTGATCCCCTTATTGGCGCGCCGTATCTTCCATTCATCTTTGAAAGATTATTTTCCACGTTTCTCATGATAAATTCTTTTAAAGTCTTTTCTGTTCCGGTGTCGCCCAACGTATTAAAGAAAAATGGGTTGCTTTCATTTAAGATATTCTTCAAGGATGCTATTGATGAAACATTAAGTAATAGATCTATTTGTAGTAACCGCATGCGTTTAAGGTGGGGTTTTTTTATCAGGAAGTTGTTTCACTATTATGCACGCGTTTACTATAGAATGATAACAGCATGGATTAACGGAAGTTCTATTCCGAAGTCTTTAACCTTAGGTGACATTGAAAAAATCAGAAAGAATATTTAGAGCGCTGGTCTTTTGAGGCGCCTAATATAGTTGATGAACTTTTGACTCATCGTTCGAAAAAAATGCTTGTTTATGCGTTTTGTTTTAGAGAAATTCTTGGGGTGGGGGGGTTGTGCGCATAACTTTTTTGGCTCATAGAGGACTTTGGGAAGACAGGTCTGATCAAAACACTTCGTATGCATTTAAAAGAGCTTTTTCAGAGGGGTTCGGAGTTGAGACGGATCTTCGAGACTGTATGGGTGAAGTTGTAATTTCACACGATGCGCCATTAAAACCAGAGCTAACATTTTGGGAGTTTTTAGATCTATATCGTCAGTATGGAGACGGTTTACCTCTTGCTCTTAACATCAAGGCTGACGGTCTTGCTAAGAATGTAAAATCCGCGTTGGAAAAGATGAGTATTAAAAATTATTTTGTTTTTGATATGTCGGCACCCGATCATCGCTATTACATAAATGAAAAAGTTAATAGTTTTACCCGCGAAAGTGATTTTGAAACTATACCAGTTTTCTACAGGGACAGTCAGGGGGTATGGCTAGATGAATTTGACTCTCATTGGCTGTCGCAAGAAGTTTTTATAAAACATCTTAAGAATAATAAGTCGATTGCAATTGTATCCCCTGAGTTACATGGACGGAGTTATCAAAAGGAATGGCTAGAGTATAGAGAGTGCATTCGGACCTTAAATGAAAGTGGTAACATATATTTATGCACAGATTTTCCTAGTATAGCAAAGGAGTTCTTTGAATGAAGAGAATTAAGGCCATTCTTTTTGATATGGATGGTGTTCTAATTGATGCTAAAGAGTGGCATTATGAGGCGCTCAATAGGGCTTTGGGCCTGTTCGGTATGCATATTAGCCGTTATGATCATTTAGTTACTTATGACGGTCTTCCAACTAAAAAGAAATTAGATATGTTAACATTGGAACGCGGTCTTCCGAGGGAGCTTCATGAATTTATAAATAAGATGAAGCAACTATATACCATTGAATATGTTCAGTCTCAGTGTAAGCCACTATTTTTCCACGAGTTTGCGCTATCTAGGTTATCGTCCGAAGGCTATAGGCTTGGGGTTTGTTCAAATTCGATAAGAATGACAGTCGAAATGATGATTGGAAATGCAAAATTAACCCGCTTCTTCGATGTGATGCTGTCAAATCAAGATGTGACTAATTCAAAACCTCATCCAGAAATTTATCAAAAGGCAATCGCTCGGTTGGAAATTTCCCCTTCTGAATGTTTGATACTAGAAGATAACATAAACGGTATAAAGGCGGCAGAAGCCAGTGGGGCTCACGTAATGCGAATAGACGCAGTCGAGAACGTAAACTATCAGTCAATTAAGGCCGAAATACGTAAGATTGAGGAGAGAAGTCGTGATTAATATCGTCGTGCCGATGGCAGGGCCTTCTATTTTCTATGACTCGCCAGAGTTTGCCTATCCAAAGCCGCTAATTGAAATTAACGGAAAAATGATGCTTGAGCGTGTAGTTGGATACTTAAATTCGATCGAGGGCGCTAAGCGATTTATTTTTATTCTAAATGAAGAAGACGCCCACAAATTTCATTTGGATAATATAGCGAAGTTGGTTGCTGGCAAAGAAAGTGTTGTAGTAAAACAAGCGGGTCGTCCTAAGGGCGCAGTATGTTCTATTTTGCTCGCCATTAGTCATATTCTCAATGATGAACCACTGATTATATCTAACTGTGACCAAGTGATTGATTATAATTTAAACAAAGTGGTTCGTTATTTTATGCACGAAAATGCCGATGCAGGAGTGATTTGTTTTGATTCGGTTCATCCGAAATGGTCATACGCACTTGAGGATGAACAACGTAATGTGGTTGAAATGGCAGAGAAGCGCCCAATCAGTAGGAATGCAGTTGCTGGCTTTTACTATTTCAAAGGTGGCTCGCAGTTTGTCGATTGTGCAATGAAATCTATTGAACGGAACGCATCTGTTAACGATCTGTTTTATATCGCTCCAACCATAAATGAACTGATTCTAGAAAACAAAAAAGTTTTGACCTATAAGATCGACAATTCGAACTATTTCTCATTTTACGCACCTTCAAAGTTACAAGATTACGTAAATTGGTTGAATAGGGGCAGTAAGGTATGAATAAAAATGTAAATATTGTTATTCCAATGGCGGGCTTAGGTAGTCGTTTTTCAATAGCAGGATATGAAAAACCGAAACCTTTCATTGATATTCTCGGGAAACCAATGATTTGGCGAGTATTGGAAAATTTGGAGTTTGAAGGCAGTAAGTTCATTCTAATCGCCAGAAAAGAACACGTGGAAATGTATTCAAAAACATTTGAGGAGATTGCTAAGAGATTTGATACGGAGATTGTAGTTATTAATCGTTTAACGGAAGGTATGGCATGTACTGTCCTGTATGCTCGTAGTCTCATTGACAATACTAATCCGGTTCTGTTGGCAAACTCTGACCAAATTATCGATATTAGTATCGAAATGTTTGTGGGCGATTGTATAGACCGTAAAATAGACGGATCAATACTCTGTTTTAGAGACGAGTTTAAAGATCCAAAGTGGTCTTTTGTTAAGGTAGGCATGGATGGACTTGTCACTGCAGTAGCAGAAAAGAAGCCTATTTCAGATATGGCATCAGTCGGAATCTATTTTTATACTAGAGGAAAAGACTTTGTTGATTGCGCTATTGATATGATCGTTCGTGGAGATAAGGTAAATAATGAATACTATACGTGTCCTACTTATAACTACGCAGTTCAAAAAGGGCTGAAGGTGGGCATTTATGAAATTCCATATGAGAAAATGCATGGCGTTGGGACCCCTGCTGATCTTGATAAGTATTTAACACTTCGAGCTGAAGGGTCTATTTAGAATGTTTTTACAAGGTAAACTCGATGTAGTTATTCCTTTGTGGAACGAGGAGAAAAATGTCGAAACTCTGGTGGAAGAGGTATCTTCCATTTGGGACTTCTCCCTTGGTTTCAATAAGCTATATTTGATTAACAACGGTTCAATCGATAACACCGGTCAAATTATTGATACTCTTAAATCGAGGTATTCATTTGTAGACGTCGTACAACTGCAAATGAATTTAAACTATGGCGGGGGGATTTATGAGGGATTTAAACATACTCGTGCGCAGTATGTCGGATATATTCCTGGAGATCTCCAAGTTAGTAGCCAAGACTTGCTGAAAGTTTGGCTACAGTTAATAGTAGAAAAACAAGATAAAGGGGAGGCTCCCCTTTTTTATAAAGGTTGCCGTACTATCCGGCATGATAAGTTCAGTACTAGATTTGTTAGCTTTGTATACACAAAAATTGTGAAATTCATTCTTGGTTTAAATGTATCGGATATTAACGGCCTTCCTAAGATATTTGATCGGCTATTGCTGGACTTACTTCCTGAAGAAAGAATGCTGAACTTTGTTTTTGACAGTCAGCTTATGGCCGTAGCTAATTGGTCTGGATGGAAAATTAAAGAAGTTCCAGTGGAGTTTCATGCGCGTCGAGAAGGTGTTTCTAGCTGGTCCGGAAAGAGATTTAGAACATATTTTGAGTCTTTTAAAAAGGTCATTAGAGTTCGGATGTTAAAGGCGTGCAAACCGGTTAAAATTAACTTAAAAGCGCATTAAGAGAAAAGAGTATACCCATGGGCGAGATTGCACGGCTTGAAGAAATGAAAAAGGGATGGTTTGTCGGAAGTTTTGATCCGACGATTCACTCTACTGACTTATTTGAAGTGGCTGTGAAGGAATATAAGGCGGGTGAAAAAGAAGGACGACATGTCCATAAGGTTGCAGTGGAAATTACTGTTGTTCTCAATGGAAGAGTCAAGATGAATGGGCGAATATTTGAACACGGCGATATCATAAAAATTTGCCCAGGTGAGGATACAGACTTCGAGGCTTTGACTGACGTAATCACAGTCGTTGTGAAGTCGCCATGTGTATTGGGTGACAAGTATAGTTTGGAGTAGGATTTGGATAAAATTAGGAAAAAAAAATTCCTACAAGTAAATATAGGGTTTGTCACATTTTGTTTTACATTACTGGCGGTCTTGTTTGTTTTAAAAGATTTTTCTTTCGTACACGAGGATGCTTGGTTAACACACAGATATACTAAAAATCTAGCGAGTGGGCTTGGCTTGGTTAGCCATCCTGGGTTGTTGCCAGATGAGGGGTTCTCTTCATTAAGTTGGGTATCGGCAATCGCTTTTATAGCAAAAAGTTTCAATATAGACGTAATTTTAGCTGGTAAAATTTTGGCTTACATAAGCTTTATTGGAACGATTCTTATGTCGATATTAACATTTTTCCTCCTTCTTGATGTCGATATAAAAATTGAAGACGATTTTAAAAGGTTTGCATTAAAATGTTTTGGCATCTCATTTTTAGTGATAGGGATTGGCTGGTCACAAGGTTATTTGTATTGGGTAAATTCATTGTTGGAAACTCCATGGTACGCTTTTTGGAATGCGTCTCTGCTTTACTTAGCGGCGAGAATTATTCTATTGAAAGAGGCCGGGCTGGTAATTCCATTGGGTATACTTTGTGCATTAAGTTGGGCTAGTCGACCTGAAGGTATTATGAATGGAATAGGTCTATATACTTTCTTAAGTATTTACTTTTATTTGATGGGGGTATCGAGAGAGATTTGGCGAAGGCTATTAGGAGGCGTCCTTGTTTTTGCGATGCTTTCAATCTGTTTATTGCTTTGGCGATTTTGGTACTTCGATGATTATATTTCATCCGCTGCATATGTAAAGTTGGGATTGCGTTATTGGGCTAGGAATGCTCGAGGGTATCTTACGTCCTTTATTTTAAGTAAGGGCGTAATTTTCAGTGTTGTTGGTATTATCTCGACATTAGTAGTTGGCTTCTTAAGCATTGTAAAAATTAAGAAGCGCAGTGGTCAAGATAATTACAGGCAGTTTTCAATAGGAAGTTTTCTAGTCCTTGTTATAGGGTTAATATTTTCCCAAGTTTTGGTGGTGTGGTACACTGGCGGAGAGCCCTTGGGTTACAGTAGATTTCTTCTTCCGCAATTTCATACTTACATGTTGCTGGTTCTTTTTGGATTTACCTATGTTCTCAAATGGTTTGATGTAAAAAATATTCAATATGTTCAACCACTCCTGGTTATATTTTTAGTAGGTTTGGTCGCAGAGGCATCTTTACTTGATAAGCAAACCGGTGAGTCCGTTAATGAAGTTTTCATGAAAAACTTAAATGTCTCTCAATACTTTACTTTACCTCGAGAGAAGGCAAAAGAGACGATCAATTATCGTGAGTCGCAAAGAATTCTAAAATTCTTACATGGACACCCTGGTGCAACTTTTGCGCATACAGAGTACGGGATTATTCCTTGGTTTATTGGTGAGGATGGTTCCTATATTGGAAATGATATCTTAGGATTGAATACTAGACAGGTTGCGAGAAACTTTAAATACTACCCCTTTGAAGAGGTATTCTATGCGTTTCGCGATTATATATTGACACAAACCCCAGGTATTATGGGATGCCACTCAGTCTTTAAAATGACAGAGAAAAATCCACCATTAAATTGGACAATCTTTCAAACTGATATAGGCCCTATCAAAGTTGGACCAGCCATTGCTTGGGCGATAAATCCATATTTTGAAAGTGAGTTCTTCTTAAAACATTATTCTTTAGATGTACAACCTGATAATTCTTCTGAGTGGCCGATGTTTTATTTTAAAAATAATTTGGAGCCTGCTTCAAAAGTTAAATTAGATGGCATCAGGGTGGCATCGGACAGGCTAATGCATGGTTTTGTATCACAAAATGGCAATACTTGGGCATCAAAATTCAGCAGGATTTATCTGGATGCTCCGCCTGGAGAAAAATATTTTTGCATTCGTGGCAAGAGCGGAAGCGCATACAATGACAATGTTCTTAATCTCAGTGTTAGGATAAACAAGGACGCCGTAGGGGATTATGAGATTGGTAAATTTTCAGTGGAGCCAAAGAGTAATTTTAATATGTGTCTACCACTGCCTAACCTGGACAATTCTATTGCAAGTCGCATTCTATTTACTATTGTATCGAGTCCAGTTGAGCCGTTAGTTAGAATAGAGAGGAAACAAGGCTTTCATTATCTCTCTTTTATAATTAATGAAGTTGGTGTTTATGGGAACGATATTACTCAAATAACTAAAAGATGAAGGTGGGGAGAAAATAGGCATGGCTAAAAAGGTATTAATCACAGGTATTACTGGAATGGTGGGATCCCATCTTGTTGATTATCTTTTAGACAAAACTAGCTGGGAGATACATGGTCTATGCCGCTGGAGAAGTCCGGTTGATAATATTTCTCATTTAATTGATCGAATTAATAAAAAGGATAGAGTGTTTGTGCACTATGGAGATTTAAAAGATTACATTTCGATTGATGAGGTTGTAAAAAATACGAAGCCAGACTATGTTTTCCATCTTGCAGCTCAAAGCTATCCGAAAACCAGCTTCGATTCGCCAATTGATACTCTGGATACAAACGTTCAAGGTACGGCCAGATTGTTGGAATCTATACGACGGAATTCTTTAAATCCTATAATACATGTCTGTGCATCATCTGAAGTGTTTGGTCGCGTGCCTAAAGACAAACTCCCTATTAATGAAGAATGTAATTTTCATCCAGCTTCGCCTTATGCGATTTCGAAAGTTGGTACTGACTTAATTGGACGCTTTTACGCTGAAGCTTATGGTATGACCGTAATGACCACAAGAATGTTTACTCATACAGGTCCTCGTAGGGGAGATGTTTTTGCTGAGTCAACATTTGCAAAGCAAATTGCTATGATTGAAAAAGGCTTAATTCCGCCAGTCGTCAAAGTTGGAAATTTGGATTCGCTGCGAACGTTCGCGGACGTTCGCGATGCGGTTAAAGCCTATTACATGCTTGTAACTGTTAACCCCATTGCTGGAGCCTATTACAATATTGGTGGAACATACACATGCACTATTGGCGATATGCTAAAGACTTTAGTTTCGATGTCGACTGTCAAGGATATAGATATTCAGCTTGATCAAAGTCGACTTAGGCCAATAGATGCTGATCTTCAGGTTCCAGATACTAGTAAGTTTCACTCGGTAACAGGATGGAGTCCCGAAATATCATTTGAAAAAACAATGAAGGACTTGCTCGACTATTGGCGTGAAAGAGTCGAGCAAGGAAATAGTTTTCTAATAAGGTAAACGATGAAATATAGGGCACGGGCACCGTTAAGGTTGGGATTGGCAGGCGGTGGGACTGATGTAAGTCCTTTTTGCGATTTGTATGGTGGTTATATCCTAAATGCCACTATAGATATGTATACATATTGCACCATTGAACCACTTTTGGGGAAGAGTGTTATTTTCGAAGCCTCAGATCGAAATGAAATCTTTGAATTTGATATAGAAGATAACATGGAGTTTGACGGCAAATTGGATTTACATAAAGGTGTTTATCTTCGTTTGATGAAGATGTTCTTGGATGGCAAAAGGTTGGCCTGTCGAATAACGACATATTCTGATGCACCTGCTGGGTCAGGATTGGGATCTTCCTCCACGTTAGTTGTGGCAATGATTCAAGCTTATACAGAGTGGCTAAAATTACCGCTTGGTGAATATGATATTGCCCATCTTGCGTATGAAATTGAGAGAAAAGATATCAAAATTAACGGGGGAAAACAGGATCAATACGCTGCAGCCTTTGGTGGATTCAACTTCATGGAATTCTATGATAAGGATAGAGTTATTGTAAACCCATTGAGGGTTAAACAGTCTATTGTAAATGAACTTGAAGGAAGCATAGTTTTGTATTTTACGGGAGTCTCTCGAGATTCGGCTAAAATTATCGATACTCAAACTAAAACGATTAAAGATGCCAATAAGACTTCTATAGAAGCTATGTTCGAATTGAAAAATGAAGCATCTAGGATTAAAGAAGCCCTTCTAAAGGGAGATTTAAAAGCTTTTGCAGAAAGCTTCCGATTGGGGTGGGAAGCAAAGAAAAAAACGTCAACTGCTATTTCAAATTCTATCATTGAAAATGCATATTCTTGTGCGATTGACTCGGGCGCTATAGCAGGGAAAGTTTCCGGAGCTGGAGGCGGAGGTTTTATGATGTTTGTTGTTGATCCCGTTAAAAAGTTAAAGGTGATAGATTCATTGTCTAAGTTAGGAGGAAGGGTCGTAAGTGCTCACTTTACTCCTTTTGGCGTTCAAAGTTGGACAGTCTAAATGAAGATTTTAATAACTGGTGGGCGGGGTTTTTTAGGTGGTTGGACAGTAAAATCAGGTGAGGCGGACAGATACATACTTTATGGACTGAAGGCAGATCTTACTGATGTTTCAGCGCTTCGTGCGGAAGTAAAAGAACTTCAACCAGACTATGTTCTTCATTTTGGTGGGGTTAGTCATCCGGCAACGTGTGAGATCGACAAAGATCGCGCATATCAAGTTAATGTTAAAGGAACTCAGAATCTTGTAGACGCAACTGGATGGTTAGGAAAGCCGGTCAGGATTATATTTGCAAGTACCGCTCAAGTTTATGAAAAACCTAATGTTGATGAGGTCAAGAATGGTCTCTGTCTCACCGAGACACGGAAAATTAGTCCGCAAAACTATTATGCCTATACAAAGCACGAAGCAGAACAAGTATTAAAGATTGCTCAATCATCAAAATTATTGGTAACGGTTCTGCGACTATTTAATGTTTCCCATAAAAGCCAAAGCACGAAATTCGTGCTTCCATATATTTATCATAGTTTAAAAAAATATAAAGCCGGTGAAATTTCATCGATACGCATAGGAAATCTTAACGTGTATCGAGATTTCTCAAGTATTTATGATTTTGAAGAAATATTGTGGTCACTTATTAATAGGACGCAAATTCAATATTACGATTGCTATAATCTATGCTCCGGTCAGCCGAGGAAAGTTTTTGATCTTGCAATGATTTTGGCAAAGAGACTTGAAGTTGTTGACCCAGTATTTGAAGTTGATGAAGCTAGAATTCGTCCTGGTGATCCCATCTCAATTTCAGGTGATCCTAGTAAGCTGAATTTATTTTTAAATAGGAATTTGCCGCCTACAACTGATGAAGAATTTATAGAAAGGTTTCTTAAGTAGCATGATGAACTATATCGACATTATAAAAAATGGGTTTTTGAAATCAGCAACTAATATTCAAAAAATGGCTGGGGATGATAAGTTCATTGCTCAAGTCTCTGCTGTTGCAAGTGTGATTATTAATTCCTACAGAAATGGTGGAAGGCTTTATTTGTGTGGTAACGGTGGTTCTGCTGCAGATGCTCAACACTGGGCTGCAGAAATGGTATCAAAGTTATCTCGTGACCGCACCCCCATTCCTGCTTCTGCATTTACTGTGGATACATCCTTACTTACAGCAATCGGTAATGATTATGGATATGAAAATTCATTTTCAAGACAGGTGCTTGGATTTGTTAGGCAAAATGATATTTTAGTGGCTATATCAACGTCCGGTAATTCGCCTAATATTTTAAAAGCCCTGAAGGCATGTAAAAGCGTAGGGGGAACAAGTATTTTGCTTACAGGAAGAGAAGGTGGCGCTGCTGTAAATGAAAACCTTGCTGACTATTCTCTAATTGTTCCGGGAGCGACTACCGATAGCATACAGGAATGTCACTTAATCGTTTATCATATGCTTTGCTATTTGATTGAGATTGGGTTGGTTGAGTCTGGGCATACAAAATATATTTAAGCAATGATAACAACAGTAGCAATTTTAGTTGGAGGAAAAGGGACCAGACTTGCGGGCTTTCTCGGAGAGGTTCCGAAGCCCTTGGCGCCTATCGGCGGAGTTCCGTTGCTTGAGGTAATAATTAAAAAATTAACGGAATCGGGAGTCAGGAAAATACTTTTATTAACGGGCCACAAATCTGAGGCTTTTGAAAGGTATAATAATTCACGATGGAACGAGGCGGATGTAAAGTGCATTTATGAGAATGAACCACTAGGATCGGCTGGCGCGCTTTTAAATGCGAGAAGCGAGTTAGTTGATACACATATTCTTCTCCTCAATGGAGATACGTATTTAGATACTGACTATAGCGCATTATTAATAAATGACTTTTCTGAAGATATTGAAGCTGCCATCGGCCTATGTAGAGTGGACGATGTGGGGCGCTATGGTTGTGTAGATGTTACAAATGAAGGCATTGTGAATAAATTTATAGAAAAAGGTGGGAGAGGACCTGGTTTAGTTAATTCTGGAGCCTTTATAGTTAAAAAAGATCTCCTTAAAAGAATAGAGAACGTAAAAAAGACTAGAGAAAAAATGTTTTTGACGCTCGAAAATGATATTTTTCCTGAGCTAATTTCTCACAAAAAATTATGTGCATTTACGATTCCAGGAGGCTTTGTTGATATAGGTATTCCGGCAAGTTACTGTGAGTTTAATGTTGATACGGTTTTAAGATATGCGCAAGAGGAACTTCATGGCTTTTTTATGATACAAGTTCTTATCTCGTTGCTTGAGGGGCGCAGGATCGTATGTATTGCAGATACTCATGGGCGATCATCGGCATTGATCTCGTTTCTAAAGGAAAATCCATTTGTTGAAATAGTAGATAGTTATAAGAGTAATCTACTTTTGATATTAGCAGAAGAAGATCTTATGATTAATGCTATTGATGGTACATTTGTTGGAGCGGAGCATACACGGGCGCAATGTTTTAATCTCTCCAATAAGCCTCTTAGTAACGCAATTCCATATAGTGTTTTAGATAATAAAAGTTGGATCAATAGGTTAAGTAGTCTTTTTAGTTTAATTGTTGGATGTAGAGGGCATGTTCTTAATGCAGGCCTTCCAAAGAGGCCCGCGTTATTTCTTGATAGAGATGGCGTTTTAATAAAGTACGTCCCATACATTAAACTTCCTGAGGACGTTGAGCTGAGAGATGGGGTTGATGGAGTTATAAAGTGGGCTCATGATAAAATGTGGCCTGTAATTCTAGTTACAAATCAAAGCGGAATAGAAAAAGGCAAGTATACGGAGTCCGACTTCGTAAAAGTACAGCACCGAGCTCTTTCTGATTTAGCGGAAAAGGGTGAATGGATTGATAGAGTTTTTTACTCCAAGTTTTTTAAATCTGGAGTGAAGTATTCGTCTTTAGTTGGACCGAATCTACGGAAGCCAGACATAGGAATGTTTACGAAAGCGAGCTCGGAATTCAACATTGATATAAAAGAATCGGTGTTTATAGGTGATTCTGAATCTGATATTAAAGCTGGAATCAATGCAGGTATTTCAAAAATACTTGTTCTTAAATCCGATGTTTGTTCCACAGAAGAGTGGAATCGTCTTCAAAAAATATACGAAAAGCAGGCCGTGTTTGTATTGGACTCTAGAGACCTATTGAGTTTTATAATTGGTTAAATATCATTGATATATTCTTGCTTTATACTGTGGTTTTTTTGAACTCGTACACTAAAAAAATGTTCAGCTAGAATAGATCTAGCCTTATTTTGCAAAAATATGAAGTTGTCCTTGGTCAATGTTTGCTTAGAGTGCCACTGATGAGGAAAATCGTTGTTTGCCTGAAAGTCGAATAGCCAAGACTTTAGATACGATTTGTAGTTATCACTTAAGAAGTCATTTTCTAAAAAGAATCTTGGGTATTGATCTGAGAAAATTTGTTTGGTTTCAAAAGGTATTTGAAAAGGGCCAATCTTTGAAAGTGTCATAAAATTTGTAATTAAAAATGAGCTTCGAAACCATTTCTGAAAGTAATCTCCATTTAAGCGGACTTTTTCAGGGTATGAATCTCCATAACCTGATACAAAGTACCCTGTTAAAGCAGAGGGGCTTTTCTTATTATATAGAGTCAGGTAGGACTTGCCATAGCTTCTGTTGAATGTATCGTTGGAAATAAGCACCACATCGTCGGGTGTCCACAAAAAATTAGACTTGATGTAGTTTATCCCGCAGTCGTACCCTGAAAACTCCCAATTACTTTGATCTCCTGAGATCAAATATTTTTCAGCGGTTAACTTAGCATCTAGATTGCATTTTAAGCCATTGTCGATAGTTAGAAAAAATGTTTTGTGCCCATTAAAATGACGGCAAGCAAATTCCTGAAGGTCACGTTCACATTCTTTGCTATATCTGGGGCTGTATTGCAGTAACAAGATCCATACTGTTTTCATATGTGTTTAAAAAACTTTCAAATGATGTTATCGTTCTATCCCATGAATAATGTTCATTTACTAACTTAAAAGCATTCTCTTCTATTTCCTTTCGAAGGGTATTATTTTTTAAAAGTAATACTACCTGTGTCGCAAAATCCTCAGATGTGTCTGCAATTAAAACATCTTTTTTGTTTGTATACGGAAGGCCGCAGACTCCTATGGAAGTACTGACTGTTGCTTTCTTGCAAGCTGAATACTGATTTATCTTTCCCCTAAACCCGGCGCCAGAAATTAGAGGTGATAGGCAGATAGTGGCGCTTTGTATATGTGGTACTATGTCCTCAACCTCCCCAACCCATTCTATAGAGGGGGACGAGTAAGTTGATTTTAAATTTTCTAGGTTCCCTTTTCCAACGACCTTAAGTTTAAAATTTGGAACTTGAATAAGAACTTTATCGAGTGCTTTAGAAATGAACCACTCTACAGCAGCCACATTTGGTGTGTGGTCGTAGTACCCTAGGAAAATTGCGGTGGTGTTGCTTGGGTCATCTTCTGGTCTATAACTGTTAATTTTATCGAGTACTGCGTGTCTAGAAATGCAAGTTGGCATTAGATACGTATCTTTTTTATTAAAGGTCTCTTTAACAAATAATTCATCGGCTGCTGTCAAGCAGAGGGAGACGTCAGCAAGATTACATGCAATGTACTCAGCGATATAGGATAGGGTGAAAAAATAAGCTAAATTCCTAAAGTCATATGCTCTAGTATCCGACGCTATTTTTTCAAGCTCTAAAAAATAGGATCGTGTTACTACCTCAGAGTGTTCAAAAATTGAAATCTTTGAATGCCTTCGAGATGAGAAGAGTAAAGTACTGGACTCTGGCCAAACGTGATATGAAAGTAGAAAATTTGTTTTTACTCCTCCTAACCATGTCCTAAGGTCTTTATCCGAAAAAAAGCTATGATTTACTAACCTTACGAACTCCAATTTATCTTTAAGAAGATCGAAGCTTTCCGTGTCATGGGAGGGGTTAAAAGAAGAGTACAAAGAAATTTTATAATTTTTAGATAAAGTTTGTATAATATCAAAGACGCGGAGGCCTCCAGCATGTCTAGTTGAGGGAAATATGGCCGTTACAAATAAAATTCTTTTCTTTTCTTGTGGATTCAGCTTAATCACTGGACGCCTTAAGTTGTTTTCTGTGTTTAAGAAAAGATTGATCTGCTCTAGATTGTTTTCAAGGTTTACAATTCTTGAAGTTCCAGTTATTACCGCGAAGTGAGGACTAAAGATGCGACCCTTAAAGGTTTCCGACCTTGTTAATTGATCAATTATTTTTTTAGATAACTGATTAAGTAGGGTTGATCGTATCTGCTCGTTCGTTAAGAAGTGAAAAGTGTATCTGATAATATGTGAGCGATAAGAAAGTATTATTGCCTTAGCTTTTTTAATTAAGAATGAAACTAATTTGTTATCCATACTTATTTCTACGCGTTATTAATTACAAAATATGAGATAGCGACTTTCCAACTTTATCTTTCTCGCTCACAGTTGGTTCTCTTCCGGGCCAATGGATATTAATTTGAGGGTCATTCCAAGAGATAGTTCCTTCAGCTTCTGGTGCCCACGAGTTATCGACTTTGTATAAAACGTCGGCCCCCAATTTGCTTGTTACATAAAAGCCATGTGCAAACCCTGCGGGAATCCAAAATGCCGCTGGCTTATCTCCCTTGAGAGCGACTGAAACGTATTTTCCAAATGTTGGAGAGTTTTTGCGAATGTCTACGGCGACGTCAAATATTTCGCCATGGGTGCAGGAAACTAGCTTTCCTTGTGGCGGATTCATTTGATAATGCAGCCCTCTCAATACACCGTATGCCGAGCGGGAAAAATTGTCCTGGACAAAATCAGTAGGTAAGCCAAGCTCCTCAAACTTGGCCTTATTAAATCTTTCCACGAAAAAACCGCGGCTGTCATGAAAGGTTTTCAAGTGGATCAGCAAGGGACCTTCAATTTCAAATCTTTGTATTTCCATAGCGAACTCCTAGCTTAGTCTGCCTGCGAGAAGATTTCTTAAGTACTGGGTATAGCTTGAGTTGGGATAAGTTTCGACGATTCTTTCAAGCTGTTGGCGATCAATGAACTCTTTAAAATAAGCAATTTCTTCAATACACGCGATCTTTAAGCCTTGGCGGTGCTCAATCGTTTGAACAAATTGGGAAGAGGAGATCAGGGACTCATGAGTACCGGTATCTAGCCAGGCGACCCCGCGGCCCAGCTTTTCAACTTGCAGAAGACCCTCTTCAAGGTAGCTTTTATTTAAATCCGTAATTTCAAGTTCGCCCCGGGCGGAGGGTTTTAGTCTTTTCGTTCTCTCCACAACGCTTCCGTCATAAAAATAGAGTCCCGTTACCGCCCAACGGGATTTCGGTTGTTTCGGCTTTTCCTCAATAGACAGGGCCTTTGAGGTCCCATCATCGAATTCAACCACTCCATATCGTTCAGGATCCTGGACATGATAGGCGAAAACGGTAGCCCCCTGTTTTAAAGAGGCAGACTGCACTAACTGCGTAGTCATATCATGGCCGTAGAAGAGGTTGTCTCCTAGAATCAAGCAAGAAGGAGAGCCTTGTAAAAATTCTTCAGAAAGCAAAAAGGCCTGAGCGATTCCGTCGGGCCTTGCTTGAACTTTGTAGGACAGCTTCATACCTAAATGGCTACCGTCCCCTAAAAGCTCGGCAATTAGGGGAGTATCTCGTGGGGTGCTGATGATTTGAATTTCACGGATTCCAGCGAGCATCAAGGTAGAAAGGGGATAATAAATTGTTGGCTTGTCATAAACAGGCAGAAGTTGTTTTGAAACCGATTTGGTAGTTGGAAAAAGCCGAGTGCCGCTGCCACCCGCTAATAAAATGCCCTTCATATTGATCCTCTTACTTTTTATTTTTTGCTAGGACCTTTTCGATCCACATCCCGTTATCCAAATACCATTGAACGGTGGACCTTAGTCCCTGTTCAAATTGGTTGTAGGTGCGAGTGAAGTTCAGTTCCTTTTGTGCCTTTGTGTCGTCGATGGAATAGCGCCAGTCGTGACCAGCCCGATCTTCCACAAAAGTGATTTGCTGGGAGTAGCTCTTTTTGTCTGCACGTGGACGAACTTCGTCAAGGAGGGCACAAATAGATTTAACCACATCTAGATTCGTGCGTTCAGAGTTTCCGCCAAAACAGTATGTTTCACCTGGGGTGCCCTTGGTTAAAGCCAGATACACGCCATGGGCGTGGTCTTCCACGTAAATCCAATCGCGGATGTTTTTGCCGTTACCATAGACAGGTAAAGGCTTTCCATGGAGGGCATTTGTGATCATCGTAGGAATTAATTTTTCAGGGTATTGCCGGGGGCCGTAGTTATTCGAGCAGTTTGTCGTGACTGTGGGCAATTTGTAAGTGTGATGCCACGCTCTGACCAGGTGATCGCTTCCTGCTTTGCTGGCGGAGTACGGAGAGTTCGGACGGTAGGGAAGCTCTTCATGAAACTTTCCGGCATCTCCCAGAGACCCATAGACTTCATCTGTCGAGACATGCAGAAAACGAAATTTTTGTTTTTTACTTTGAGGAAGCTCCCCCCAATATCCGCGCGCCGCTTCCAGCAACGAGAAGGTTCCAAAAAGGTTCGTTTTGATAAATTCCCCAGGGGAGTGAATGGAATTATCAACATGGGACTCGGCTGCAAAGTTGACTAGGGCGTCGATCTGGTGCTCTTTAAGCAGTTTTTCCGTAAGGGCGTGATCAGTGATACACCCTTGGACGAAATAACATTGGGAATTGTCGATAAGCTCGTCAATGTTTTCCATATGGCCAGCATAGGTGAGCTTATCAAGGATAACGACTTTGTCTCTTTTGTTGAGCGCTGTTCGGGCAAAAGCGCTGCCGATGAAGCCCGCGGCACCTGTTACTAAAATATTCAAAATTCACTCCTGAAAAAGTGTTTTTAGAGTCTTCTGTATTGAAAAAACAGTCAAGGCTTGTCACAGTCTGGTATCGAAGCAGTTTGTTTACGACTGAGAATTTAAAGTCCGTCCAATCCAAAAACTTCTACATGCAGGAAGCTGCAACGCCGCGCACTAGGTGGTTCAATTCCTGGGTCGGCATTATTTCCGTGTTGTCGCTAGTTTTGAGTTCTTGGGTCTTTTTGCTGGAGTAGGGAAAGCTTCCGTAGGAATCGGTAGCACGCTCTTAACTTTAAGAAAGGTTCCCTGCGTCTGTGCCTCCTCAATGATGTTCAAGGCGAACTGGTACCAGGTCAAGTAGTCGCTGAATCTCCAGTGATAGAGCCCAAATTCAAGAGGAACGCCGCTAAGATACATCTCAACTACTTTTTTGGTCTCCGCGGCAATATCTTCCGCTCTGGTCGGGGAGCCCCATTGGTCGGCGACGATTTTAAGTTCATCGCGCTCTTGAGCCAGGCGCAAAATCGTTTTTTTAAAATTCTGTCCCCACGGGCTATACACCCAGGAAACACGGAAAATATAGTGTTTGCAACCGCTGGCTTGAATGACTTTTTCTCCCTCCCATTTTGAAAGCCCGTAAAAATTAATAGGGTTTGGAGCGTCTGTTTCCAGCCAGGGTTTTTCTCCGGTCCCGTCAAAAACGTAATCAGTGGAGTAGTGCAACAAAAGGCTGTCATGGTTTTTACACCATTCCGCAATGACTCCAGGAGTTTTGGCGTTAATTGTGAGGGCTATATCATGCTCAGACTCCGCTTTATCCACCTGCGTATAGGCAGCAGCATTGATAACAACACGTGGTTGATACTCATTTAAGGTTTTTAAAACTCCCTTGGGATCAAGGAAATTGGCTTTATCGCTGCCAATAAAGGTGGCGCCGGGAAGAATTTCCCGCAACGCCGTGGCGACTTGGCCATTTTTTCCAAAAACTAGAACCATATGTTGCTTCCCCTCTAAGGTTTGAAATGTTTCGATGTTCTGTCACCTCTTTGGAGAATTCAAGGGGAAACCGGAGACTCCATTTGAGGGTCCTTTGTTTTCACATATGGAAAAATGAATCATAATGCAATGCGCTTAATCAGGGCTTTTGCGCGGGGGCGGGCTCTGGTGGTATCCTAGGGACCATTGTTTAAGAGGTTCATCTATGCGTAATGTTGCCGTAATTGGCTTGGGCTATGTGGGGCTGCCCCTAGCTGTTGAATTGTCCAAAAAAATGCCTGTGGTAGGATTTGATATTAGTTGCGAACGCATTCAAGAACTCGGTCGGAGTTTTGACCGGACCAGGGAAGTGGAGGAGGTCGCTCTTAAAGCTGCTACAATTAAATACACTGATAAGGTTGAGGATATGGCGAACAGTGATTTTTATATTGTTACAGTTCCAACTCCAGTGAATCAGAGCCGTCAGCCGGATCTCACCCCCCTCGAAAAAGCCTCAGCTTCTGTCGCTAAAGTCCTCAAAAAAGGCGATATTGTGGTCTACGAATCCACCGTTTACCCAGGATGCACCGAAGAGGTCTGCGTTCCGATTCTTGAAAAAGGGAGCGGTCTCAAGTTCAATCAGGATTTTTTTTGCGGATACAGCCCCGAACGGATCAATCCCGGGGATAAAGAGCGCACCATTAGTAAAATCAAAAAAGTTGTCAGTGGTTCAACGCCTCAGACTCTAGAAACCGTTGATGCCGTTTATGGCAGCATTATCACCGCAGGGACCTATCGCGCCACCTCCATTAAAGTTGCTGAAGCTGCCAAGGTTATTGAAAATTCTCAACGCGATATCAATATTGCTTTTGTGAATGAACTTTCCCTGATTTTTGAACGTTTGGGTTTGGATACTCGCGAAGTCTTGGAGGCCGCTTCCACAAAGTGGAACTTCTTAAAGTTCCAGCCTGGACTGGTTGGTGGCCACTGCATTGGAGTAGATCCCTATTACTTGACCCATAAAGCCGAGCAGTTAGGGTATCATCCTCAGGTGATCCTATCAGGCCGACGGATCAATGATAATATGGGAATCCACATCGCCAATCAGGTTGTCAAATTGATGATTAAAAAAAATCTGACCGTCAATAATGCCAAAGTCTTGGTTTTAGGGATGACGTTTAAAGAGAATTGCCCGGACGTGCGCAATAGTCGGGTGATCGACGTGATTCACGAGCTGAACGCCTTTGGTTGTCATGTGGATGTGTATGATCCCCACGCCATTCCCCAGGAAGTTCAACATGAATACGGATTGGAACCGGTGAAAAAGGAAGCTTTAGAAAGGCTTTCTCTGTACTCGGCCGTGGTTCTCGCGGTCGCTCACAACGAGTTCAAGGACTTGAAGTGGACGCAAATAAACAAAACCCAACATGTTCTATATGATGTCAAAGGACTGTTGCCTCGTGAAATGGTGGATGGACGTCTATGAAAAAGGTGCTTGTGACCGGTGCCGCTGGTTTTATCGCTAGTCGTGTAACGGAGTCGTTACTTCAACAAGGCGTTGAAGTGGTCGGAATTGATAACCTGAATGATTATTATGATGTTCGCTTAAAAGAGTATCGCCTTCAATTACTTCAACGTAAAAAGGGTTTTGAATTTCTAAAAATGGACATTGAAAATCAAAGGGCGCTTACGGAGCTGTTTGACAGTCATAGTTTTGACGTGGTCTTCAATCTCGCAGCCAGAGCGGGGGTCCGTTACAGCATGGAGAATCCTCATATTTATATGAAAACCAACGCGATGGGGTCCCTAAATTTACTTGAGGAGATGAAAAGAAAGAATGTCAGGAAGTTTATTCTGGCATCGACGTCCTCGCTTTACGCTGGCCAGAGGATGCCCTTCACCGAAGATCTTGCCGTTAATACGCCGATCTCTCCATATGCGGCATCGAAGAAAGCCGCGGAGGTGATGGCTTATTCCTACCATTATCTTTACGGCATAGACGTATCTGTGGTTCGATATTTCACAGTGTTTGGGCCGGCGGGGCGACCGGATATGTCGATTTTTAGATTCATCAAGTGGATCGACCTTGGAGAGCCCCTGGAGGTTTTTGGCGATGGCGCTCAATCCCGGGATTTTACTTTTGTTGATGACATTGCCCAGGGAACCATCCTTGCTGCGAAAGACGTGGGATATGAAATTATAAACTTGGGCGGAGGAAGGAATCCGATCAGTATAAACACGGTAATTGCTGGAATCGAAAATCGCCTGGGAAAAACTGCAAAGATTGACAACCATAATTTTCATAAGGCGGATATCAAGGAAACTTGGGCGGATATCTCTAAAGCTAAAAGGTTATTGGGATGGGAGCCAAAAGTCAGCTTTGAGCAGGGCTTGGATAAAACCATACAATGGTACCGTGAAAATCACGAGTGGGCGAAAAATATCCACCTTTAAGGGAGCCTTTGCCAGCGCTTCTTAAGGAAATTCGTCCACATTGCAAGAACGAAAAGCATTTGAAGGCTTGCGACGCCGATGGATTGGCGACGTAATTCGCTGTAACCTAAAAACGCTATCGTGAGAAACTGCGTGGCGACAGGCAAAAATAAAAGATTTTCAATTCCAAACAGCGGGCGAACTCTCAGGGTGCTTAAGAAATAGACCAAAGCAAAAAACCAAAGTACGCAGAATAAATTATCCGCAATACGTTGAAAACCAAAATAAATTTTTGACGGAATTCCCCGGTTTTTAATCTCGGGATAATAGTTGAAACTGGCTTTTCCATCAATCAGGACAGAAAGGTTTTTTAAACCCGCCCAGAAGTATGTCAGGGGTCTTTTGCGTAAAAGCTCCTTATTGGCGGCGACGAGTTCGGTGTAAAGATCCTTATCTGGATTTGTTTTTTGCCATTGTTCAAACAAAGAATACTGGGAGTCTTTTAGAGCAGGGTCCCGCTTGGTAATCGCGTAAGCTTCAGCAAAAGCCTTTAATCCCGGGGAGGCATCGATCTGACTCGCCTCTTCCGACAAAGTTCCCCGGGCCATATAGTTAGCCAAAATCTGGTGTTGGAGAATGTCCGAGATCCCGATGTGACCCAAGCGGGACTTGTTCCAGAAGGCATAAGATTGAATGCCGGCTCCATATACCACAACTCCCCCTAGGCAGAGAGCGACAAGAGCACGCCTATTTTCTTGCAATAGTTTGAAGATAAAGAAAAATGAGATCGCTAGTGGAACAAGGATAAAACTCGGACGGAGCATGGTGAGAAGGAGAGGGAAAAAGAGAAAATTCAACACAAAATAAAGTTTTGATTTGTAAGAAGAGGAGATCCATCTCACCAAGCTAAAAAAATAAAAAAGAAAAAAACTGATACCAAGGCTTTCCGTCAAAATAGCGGGGGAGAATTGGATTAATTCAAAATTTGTCGCAAAGTAAAGGCTTCCAACCCAAATGAATACATCTTTACCTTTCGAGGGGGCTATTTCCTCAATAACCCAGCGACAGATGCTGTAAAATGCTGCTGTCGCTAAGGCGAAACATAAAATTTGCAAAAGGACTGCAAACTCAAGGCTTCGCACTAAAGATAAAATTAGAGGGTAAACAGGTGTACGTTGGGGGCTCCATTCTAAATAGGATGCACTATCCGGAAAGAGTTGAGGAATCTTTCCAGATATAAAAACTACAGTTTGATGGAATAGGCTTAAAAGCGCATAGAACCAGGGGTTATTTAGTGATTGTCGTTTCATTGTGTAACTTAAGAGTTAAGAATTAATGTTGAACGCCTTCGGAAGTTAAAACCTTACACGCTGTAAGAAAAAGGATCTTTAAATCCAGAATAAAATTGGCATTTTGATAGTAATAATGATCAAATTTTACCTTCATGGAATTTGGCAATTCATCACGTCCGTTGATTTGAGCCCAACCAGTAATCCCTGGTCTTAGGCGATTCACTCCCAATTCCGTCCGTAGCTGGATTAAGTCTTCCTGGTTAAACAGCGCCGGACGAGGGCCTACAAAGCTCATATCCCCGATCAGAACTGACCAAAGTTGTGGCAGTTCGTCGAGGCTCGTTTTGCGGATAAAACTGCCGATCGGAGTCAGGTGATCCTGAGGCGTTGCCAATAGATGAGTGGCCACTTGAGGGGTGTCGACTTTCATGGAGCGAAATTTTGGCATCAGAAAAATCTTATTGTCCTTTCCAACCCGCTTTGACCAATGGAGGGCAGGGCCTTTGCTTGTTAATTTTACGGCAAGTGCGACAAGGAGGAAGGGAATAGCCAAAATAACAAGCAAGCATACAGCTAGTACGATATCGAAGATTCGTTTCATCATTATCATTGAGCCTTTTAAAAAATTGGGGGCCAGTATATGGATTTCACTTTCCCTTGAAAACTTTAATTCTACGTATTAATGCATCGCTTAACATAAGTTCAGGGGGCAACTTCTTGAAGAGGATACACGTCTATGACATTATCTTCCAATGTTTTTAAAAATCGCTGAACTGCCGAGAAGATTCAAAATTTTAATTATGGTCCTCTGCGATGTCATACTTTTACCGCTGGCCTTGTGGTCCGCAGTGGCCTTGAGGTTGGGGAGCTTTAACCCGGACGTTTCGCAGTTCTGGTGGGTCTTCTTCGTGATTCCATTTGTTACAGTTCCTGTTTTTATTCGTTATGGATTTTACAGGGCTGTCATTCGTTATATGGATGATAAAATAATTTACACCATTATTTACGGTGTATCTTTGTCGGTTTTGATGTTGATGGCTGTGGTGGTGATGACGAAACTAGTGGCGTTACCTAGGTCTTCGATCATTATCTATTGGGTTATTGCGGTTGCCTATATCGCCGCAAGCCGATTTGTGGCTCGGGGGCTCATTCGGACGATTGAGACGAAACGAGATCGGAAGCAGAATGTGGCAATCTATGGAGCCGGCGAGGCAGGGCTTCAGACGGCTTTAGCCTTAACATCCGGCAAAGAGTTTCGACCCGTGGTATTTTTTGACGATAATAAAGACCTGCAAGGTTCCATTGTCGCTGGACTTCGGGTTTATAATCCAAAGGATGCACTCTCTATCATGGAACAGCATGGGTGCGAGCAACTTCTGATCGCAATTCCTTCGGCGTCAAGGGCTGCTCGTCGTGAAATTATCAGTCGTTTTGAAGGTAAAAATATTGCCTTAAAAATATTGCCCGGGTTGGGAGATTTGGTGCATGGCAACGTCCGCATTGAGGATATCCGCGATGTGGGCGTAGAAGATCTCTTGGGTCGTGATCCGGTTCCGCCCTTTGAGGATCTTATTTCTTCCTGTATTAAGGGACGGGTGGTTTTAGTTACCGGAGCTGGTGGGTCCATTGGCTCGGAGCTGTGCCGCCAAATTTTGGCAAACTCCCCCTCAAAAATGATTCTGTTTGAGCGCACCGAATTCGCTCTTTATAAAATTGAACAAGAACTCCGCAAAGCTTTCCCTAGGGCATCAATTATTAGCTCGTTGGGAGATGTTCTGGACCAAGAGTACCTTGAAAAGCTCATGAAAACTCACCTTGTACAAACGGTGTATCACGCAGCAGCCTACAAACATGTGCCTTTAGTTGAGTTGAATGTGGGGGTAGGGATTATAAATAATGTGTTTGGCACAATGTCTGCGGCAAAGGCTGCGATCCGGAGTGGGGTGACAAGCTTCGTATTGATTTCTACTGACAAGGCGGTTCGTCCTACCAACGTCATGGGGGCGAGCAAACGATTGGCAGAGCTGGTTTTGCAGGGGTTGGCGAGGGAGCCGGGGCAAGAAACCCGATTTTGTATGGTTCGGTTTGGAAATGTTCTAGGATCTTCGGGCTCTGTGGTACCCCTCTTTCGGGAACAAATTAAGGCGGGGGGGCCGATCACGGTGACTGATCCTGAAGTGACCAGGTACTTTATGACAATCCCTGAGGCGGCGCAGCTCGTTCTTCAAGCTGGATCCATGGGAACTGGGGGAGAGGTTTTTGTTTTAGACATGGGAGAACCGGTTAAAATTTTGGATTTGGCTCGAAAAATGATTGAGTTAAGTGGGTTAGAAGTGCGGACTGCTCATTCCCAAAGCGGCGATATTGAAATTAAATTCATTGGTCTTCGGCCAGGAGAAAAACTTTACGAGGAGCTGCTCATTGGAGACAATGTGTCCTGGACCCAGCATCCACGGATTATGAGAGCTGAGGAACATTCTTTAGATTCAACTTTTCTGACAGAGATGCTTCAGGAATTATGGCATGCATGTAAGGCAGGAGATGACGAGAAGATTAAAGACCTTCTGAAACTCTTGGTGCGGGAATATGCTGCAGAATTGAATCTTGAATCTCACACGCCCGTCCCTCAAAATTAAGATTCTTTCCCTTCTTACAATATCCAGCCGTTAGTGACGACCTGGAGCTGATTTGCCGGACCTCCTATGAGTGGGAGCAGGGGTTTTCAGGCTAGTCCTAAAGCCGCAATTTTAGACTTTTTCGGCGTCTAAACCGAAATAGTCTATTCTACATTTTAGTCCGCTCCTCTTTCGCGGGACACCCACCCCTCTTCGGTCTCCGCAAAGGGCGTGTTCAGCCACTCCAGCACCTTTGCAGGGGCGTAGATCAGGCCGATATTGTCGATCACCGGGGCGCTCTCGCAGCGTCTTCCCAGGAGGCCCTTCAAACTGCTGTACTCGAATTCCTGAACCTTCCGGCACAGGCCGGCCTCCACCGGGTTGCGATACACATACTTGTAGGCATTGCGGTAGTATTTGGCACTTAAGATCGTGTGGCAGAAGAGCGGGATCTCCAGGGCGTCCCCCTGTCCGCCACAGAGCTGGCTGAGATTCTGGTGGAACTCGTCGGCCAGGGCCGCCCCCTTGGGGGAGCGGGTGGAAAAGAGGATATGAAAATGCGTGCCCATCAGGACAAAGGCATGGGCCGCAAAATCCGTCTTATATTGGATCTCACTCAGGGCTTGGCAGAAGATCCGCCACCGCAGGCCCGCCTCCGTGGTCCGCCAGATCCGGTCCGAGAGTCCGGAGTTAAAGTGAAAAAAACGAAGATCCTTTTGAAAATGTCTCGCCGTGACCATCGTTTTAAATTCCAGCAAAAGAAAGGCCATAACTTCGCCTTGAACTCGACCCTAAACTTTGAGACCATTAAGGCTTGAGGAGTCTTATGGTTGTACTCATCGTTCCTTGCTATAACGAAGAAAAGCGCTTGGACCTGGAGGCCTTTGAAGAAGGGGCGCAAGGGGAGATTCAAGTTCTTTTTGTGGACGATGGCTCCAAGGACAACACCGTGGCCCGCATCGAAAAATTCATCCAAGGAAAACCCAATCTGCACGTGCACCGCTGCCCCAAAAACGGCGGCAAGGCCGCAGCCGTGCGCGAGGGAATGCTCTACGCCCTCAAGGACCCTCATCTGTCCAAGGCGGATTGGCTGGGGTTCTGGGATGCGGATCTGGCCACTCCCTTGTGGGAAGTGCCGAATATGCTCCGCTACGCCCAGTTTTATGACAAGGACGTGGCTTCCATTTGGGGAAGCCGGGTGTACCGCTTAGGAAGCTCCATCGTGCGCTCAGCGAAGCGGCACTATCTGGGGCGGGCCTTTGCCACGGTCATCGCCGTCCTGCTTCGGGTGGAATCCTATGACTCCCAGTGCGGGGCCAAGCTCTTCCGTCGGCAGTACGTGGAAAAGGCCTTCGGCGAGAGCTTTCTCAGCAACTGGATCTTCGATGTCGAAATCCTCTTGCGCCTAAAGGGGACGCTTTTGGTTGAATACCCTCTGCGCAAATGGGAGGACGTCCCTGGCTCCAAGGTGAAAATCTCCAAGGAGATCTTGCGGGTCTTCCGCGATATCCTCAAAATCCGTAAGAAATATTTGTCTTAAGTCCTTCCGTTCCGCCGCCAGCGTCTCTTTCTGAGACGGACCACCGGGTAAACAAACAAAGCGCTCCAATCCCTGCGGAAAGTCCTGCCGGGCGCTGTAAAGATTCCGTCAAAACACCGTTAAGTGGAGAAACATCCGTGAGGAAATCCCAGGCAGGTTATGAGCGAAAGCAAAGAGGGCGAAGCCCCAAAGACGATGCTGATCCTGAAATCCCACTCCGGCGCCTTGGCCACGGTGGAAACTTTCTTGCGAAACCGGGGCTGGCAGATCACTTCCACAGCGAACCTTAAAGAGGCCCTGGTTCAGGCCGTCTCGCGAAAGCCCAATTACATTTTAATCAGCATGGATCATCCTCATAAAAAAGCCCGCGCCTTGCCCCGGGTGCTGGCGCAGGCGGTTCCGGCCGCGGCCGTCATGGTTTTTGCGGAAAACCAAACCAGTGCCTCCTACAATGTCCTGAACGGATGTCTTTGCGAGTATAAAGTCTATCCACCCATCACGGGACCCGCCATTGAACGCTGTGTGAATAAGTATCTGAAGGACCAGCAAACCCGCGCCACCTTGCAAATGGCCGGCGAGTCCATGAAAGGGGAGGGCGCTTCCGTAAACGACATGATCTCCATCAAAGGAGGGCTTCTCCCGGAGAATGAAAATGCGAGCCGTTTGCTTTCTCAATTTCTGGGAGAGGATCTCGGAAACGCCCTTTTGCCTCCGAGTTCCAGCAGTGACTCCAATGTGGTTTTCGCTCGCCCCCTTGACGAAGACGAAGGGCTCCCCATGGGCTCCCGGGAATATCGCCGCACCCACAGTCCTCCTGCGTGGGAACCGATGAAGAAAGAAGAGGCTCTTCCGCCCGGCAAAGAGGCGCTCCAGGCCCGCAGGGAGACCAAAGACACTTTGATCGCGCGGGGGACGCAAAAATCCCTCGAAGAGTCCGTCAACCGCCGGGACGGGAAAATCCATGTGAAAATACAAGACACCACCAGTGCGGCCTGTATTCTTGTGGAATCCCTCCGTTTCTCGGGCTACTTGGTCGCGGTCATGGGGAACAATATGAAAATCGACAAGATTTTTATTGAAGCCATTAAACAACGCCTCTTTAAATTTCTTAAGGCCAACGGAGAGGATATCTCCGACCACCAAGCGATGGATCTTAAAATCCGTCCCGTGGATTTTGAGCCCTGGGCTCTTGAGTGTGCGGATTTCCTCAGGAAATCCGTTCATGAGGGGCACGAAATCGCCATGGCGTTTTTTCCCCGTCGTCCTGTTAAGGCGATCCTTGAGGATTCTTCGCGAAAAGAGATGGCGCGGATCCATCTGAGCGAGCTTCAGGGGGACCGGCCAGTGGAATTTGATCTTTATGTTTACCTGCCAAACAATGACAAGTACGTCCTTTATACGCCCAAAGGCGGTGTTTTTTATAACAAGCAAATGGATCGCCTGAAAAAACAAGGCGTCACCCATATGCACATTCAAAAAGAAGCCGCCCAAGCCCTCTCGAAGTACCGGGCGCAGAACTATCTCAACGACATGGTCGAGGATTATGAGAAAAAGCGAGCGGGGTCGGAGAAAAGATCACAAAAGCGCGGAGAGGCCGCCTGATCTTTTTGGTAAATGACACGCCAGCCTAACCTGGAATTAGAGGCGAATAAAAGTTAAACTGGGCTAGTAAAAAAGAGAGAAGGCCCATGAGAACATACTCCGACATCACCAAAACAATCGGCAACACTCCGCTTGTTGAAATGCAGCGGGTGGGGAAAAATCTTCCAGGAAAAATTTATTTAAAGCTTGAGTTCTTCAATCCTCTGGGGTCCGTCAAAGACCGGATCGGCCTGAGTATGATTGAAGCTGCGGAAACCAGCGGAAAACTCAAGCCCGGCATGGAGATCATTGAGCCCACCAGCGGCAATACCGGAATTGCCCTGGCTTTTGTTTGTGCTGCAAAAAATTATCCCTTAACCCTCACCATGCCAGAGACCATGTCCCAGGAGCGCAGAACTTTGCTTTTGCTTTTGGGGGCAAAGATCATTTTAACCCCAGGCCCTCTGGGCATGAAAGGGGCCATCGCAAAAACGCTGGAGCTTTTGGATAAAAATAAAAATGCCTTTAGCCCCAGCCAGTTTGAAAACCCGGCCAATCCTGAAATTCACCGCGAAACCACGGCCCTGGAAATCTGGAAAGACACCGACGGAAAAGTCGATATCGTGGTTTCCGCCGTGGGCACCGGAGGCACCCTCACCGGCGTCGGTCAGGTGCTCAAGGCGAAAAAGCCCTCGGTCAAGATGATTGCCGTGGAGCCGGTGGAGTCCGCCGTGATCTCCGGCGGCAAAGCGGGCCCGCATAAAATTCAAGGAATCGGCGCGGGCTTTATCCCCAAAAATCTTGCCAAAGAACTCATTGACGGCGTTGAACAGGTCTCCTCGGAGGAGGCGCTGAAAACCGCCCGCGAAGTCATCAAAACAGAAGGCGTTCCCGTCGGGATCAGCTCGGGAGCCGCGATTGCCGCCGCCCTGAGGGTGGCGGCGAAGGACGAACATCGCGGAAAAAACATCGTTGTCATTGTTCCGAGTTACACGGAACGATATCTTTCAACCTTGCTTGCGGAACAAGAACGCCAGGAAGCCCAGCAACTGCCTGTCTCACCTGTATTGGACGAATACCTTGTCAAAGTTACCTAGGACGAAATTTTTCTCGAATTCATTTTATATTCCCTCCGCCCATGAAAGTCTGATCCGCATCGGGGCTTTTAGCGAAAAAACTCTTCCGGAAAAAAACGTGAAGGTGCTGGTCTGGAACGTCTATAAAGGCAAGGACCCGCGCTGGGAAAAGGAGTTCCGCCAAATCGTCAAGGGCCATGATCTGGTGCTTCTGCAGGAGGCCGTTACGGATCATCGCATGCCGAAAATCTGGCGGGAGGATTTCCATAAATATGCCTGGAATATGGCCGCAAGCTTCCACTTGAACCCTTCGGAGGCGACAGGGGTGGTGATCGGGGCCCGGGCCGAGAGCCTGGATCTAAAGTACGTGCGCACCAAAAGCCGTGAGCTTTTTATGCTCACCCCGAAGATTGCACTCTTATCCCAATTTAAAATTGACGGACGGGACGACAAACTTCTGGTCGTCAACACTCACTCCTTGAACTTCACCACCACGAACCTTTTTATCAAGTCCGTGGAGGATAAAATCCGGGAGATCGAAAGTCACCGGGGACCGGTGATTTTTGGCGGCGACTTTAATACCTGGAACACGCGCCGTTGGATTCTTCTGGTTCAAATGCTCTCGCAGTTAAAACTCTACCCGGTGGACTTCAAGGATGATCCGCGCTTTTTCAAGCTGGATCATATCTTTGTGCGCGGGATCAACGTGCATCGCAATGAGGTTCTGCAGGGTTTTAAAGGCTCGGACCATATTCCTCTGGAACTGGTCTTAAGTTTCGAGTAAGACGGCAGCTATGACGGAAAAACAACAGGACCCACCCCTAGAGGAAAGCCGCCTGCTCAAAGCCCTGGAGCTGATCGAGGCAAAAAACGCCCAGGAGAGCCTGTCTTTGGGAGAGATCGTCCAGCTTTTGGGGGGGATGGGCCATGGCATTTTGATCCTTCTTCTGTGTCTGTTTTTCCTGCAGCCGATCCCCCTTCCGGGGATCTCGACTCCGATTGGGATTATCATCATTATTTCTTCGACCTTGCAGTTTTTAAACCGGGCTCCTTGGATTCCCCGGCGCTACCGTCACCGCGTGATCCCGCAAAGAGTGCTGGAAAAAATGCTGAAGGTGGCCCATCGCATTTGGGCCTGGCTGGAGCGTTTTCTCCACCCTCGGCTTTTGTTTTTAACCCAGTCCCCGGCCTTTCGTTTTGTGAACCTTCTGGTGTTGATCCTCAGCGGTTTTCTTTTGGGGCTCCCTCTTCCGATTCCTTTTAGCAACACCATTCCCGCCTTGGTGATCTTGTCCATTGTTTTTGCCCAGTTGGAAGAGGACGGGTTTTTGGTTCTCTTTGGTTATTTTCTAAGTTTCCTGATGGTTCTTTTCTTTTTCTCCCTGGGGGCGGGGATTTGGACTTTCGCGCAAAGACCTTGGGAGAGCCCGTTTTGAGGTCCAGGTGACTTCAAATCCGTAGCGGTCCTGGGGCGCCGGCGTATAATAGGTCCCGAGGACGATCCCCATGATTTTCGGAAAAAGTGTGAATAGTACGGAGCAAAGCCTAAGGCTTTCCAATGTGGATGCTTTTCTTTACAGTTTGATGGTGGGGGTGGGGGAATCCTATCTTCCGGCCTATGTGCTCTCGATCGGGATGGGAGAGGTTTTCGCCGGGATTCTGGCCTCTCTGCCCATGGTCAGCGGAGCGGTTCTGCAACTGGTAACCCCGCGGCTCCTGCACAAAGTCCACTCCCATAAATATTGGGTGGTGCTCTCGGCCTTTCTTCAGGCCCTGGCCTTTGTGCCTTTGATTTATTTTTCCCTGACCCGGGCACCGAATTTCTGGATGCTCTTTTCCATTTTGACCCTGTATTGGGGGGCGAGCTTCTCTGCCGGGGCGGCTTGGAATTTCTGGATGGGGCATCTGGTGCCCGAATCCAAAAGCGCCAAGTATTTTTCTTTCCGCGCCAAGGTCTCGCAAATCGGTATTCTCCTTGGTATTGTCGGCGGTGGTGTCGCTCTTCACAACAAGGTGACTCTGGGGCCTTTCTCCTCGGTCTTCACCCTTTTGTTTTTTATCGCCTTCGCCTGCCGGCTCACCTCAACGCTGCTCCTTTCAAAGAAAATGTATCGCAGTGAGTGGGGCTTTGAGGAACAAGTGCACCGCTTGCGGGACTCGTGGCGCCTTTTCTGGCGGGGGCGGCATAAAAAGAAATTTTTTGCTTACCTGATGCCCTTTCAGATCACCGTCTACTTGTCCGCGCCTTTTGTCACTCCCTATATGCTGGCGCAACTGAAGATGGACTACGGCCACTACATGGCGGCCATTGCAGCGATGATGGTGGGAAAGATCATCTCCCTTTCGCTCCTGGAGCGAGCCAAAGAGAACTTCGACGGGTTTAAGGTGATGATCGCGGGTCTGCTTTTGGTGTCGCCCTCACCGGTACTGTGGGCCCTGGGAGAGAATTTTTATTATCTCATCGCCTTGCAGGTTCTCAGTGGCATGAGTTGGGCCTGTTTTGAGCTGGGGCTGTCTCTGGTGTTCTTCCAGGATCTTCGCCAGAACGAAAAAGTGCCGGTTCTCACCATCTACAACTTATTAAACTCCGTCGCAATTATCGCCGGGACCTTTCTGGGGGCGCGGTTTTTATCCCTGCTCGGGGAGCAGAAAACCAGCTACTGGATCTTGTACGCCGTGGGCGGGGCACTGCGCGTGGCCTTCTGCATCCCCGTGGTGAAGCAGGCCCTGCGCTGGAAAAAAATCTCCGACCAGGAAGAATCCTTTTTACCGAAAGCGTCCTAAATACCGGCGGTGGAGGCTTTTATCCCCATATGGGTCTTCACTGGCGGCAAGCTCCTGCAGCCCATAACCTGAAAAAATTTTTAAGACCTCAATCCGTCGCAGAGCTTCGTCCACGGTGAACTGCACGCGCCAGGTTTTATAGGCCAGGACAAAGTGGGCTCCTTCCGCACGAACGCGTTTTTTATCCGTGGACGTCGGGTCGTATTCGAGTTGGTTTAAAATAAAATCCGCCAGCTGGGTGAGGCCCTCGGACTTTAAAAACTCAAGCTGGGCTTCGGCCTCTGGGAAAAAGCGAACCTCGAAGGGTTTGGCCTGGGCCACCCAGCCGACCTTGGAATCAGGAAAGGCATCGGCATAGGGTAGGTAGGGTTTGAGATCCAGAACCGGGGTGCCATCCAGTAAATCCGCTCCCTCCACTGTCAGGCGCAGCCCCGAAATTTTCACAAGCTTCACGCAGCTCATGCCAATGGGATTGGGGCGGTAGGGGGCCCGGGTGGCAAAGACGCCGACTTTCCGGTCGCTGCCCCGGGGCGGGCGCACCTTGGGTTTCCAGTGCGGATTGTGATGAAACAGATAGATCACCCAGATGCGTTCAAAACCCTCCAGGTCCTCCAAGGCCTGCTCAAATTGCTGACCAGATTCGAGCACAATTTCTCCGCGGGTTTGGATGCGCGCCAAAGGCTGGCGGGCCGCCTCGTAGGGGGCTTTGGCTTCTGAGTGATAGAGGCCAATGGGTTTTAGGTTCATACCCAGGTGGCCCCCCGCCATTGGCGGGCAAATTCATAGGCGGCGATGGCCGCGGCCACCCCGACGTTGAGGGAATTTTTTTGCCCGCGCAAGGGGATCTCCCGCACTTCCGTGCAAAGCTCGAGGATCTCAGGATCGAGCCCAAAGCGCTCATTGCCGAGAACAAAGGCCGCCGGTTGGGAGGCGAACTCTTGATCCAGCGGCAGGGCGTGGGAGGTCGTCTCAAGACCCAGGATCTGGTAGTTTTTTTCTTTGAGGGAGCGCAAAAGCGTCGATACGGAGGGCGCTTCCTCCCACTCCACCAGGCGTTCCGTGCCCATGGCGGTTTTAGTCAGTTTTGCCTGGGTGGGAAGAGGCGTGTAGCCGCAGAGATAAATTTTGCTCACGCCAAAACACTCGGCGGTCCTGAAGATGGAGCCGACATTAAAGGCCGAGCGCAGATTGTGCAGAATAAAAACCAGCGGCAATTTGTCCGTTCCGGCGGCCCTGGGGCCGGTGCTCACGGCGTCCGTCGAGTAAATCAAGAAGTCATCATCGCGAAGCTCTTTTTGCAGAAGCCTCTCCACGGGAACAATCCATGAAACATAATGTTTCATCGTCATCGTGGGGGTGAGGTGCTTTGCGATCTCGGCGATCTTTCGCAACTCCAGGCGCTCATGCGAAGAAAAGACCCCTAAAGCGTCCTGCAGCTTTTGGATTTTATGGCTCTCGAAGCCCTGGTCCCTGGAGTCTTTTTCCAGCTCCAACATCAGGCGGTGAAGGTGTTGCAGGGCTTTGAGTTCCTTGCTGTCCATTGAATTATTTAACCCGTTGGCCGGTCTTCGCGCCCGCATCCGGAGAGAGCACAAAAAGATTGCTGCCCCCTTCCCCGGCAGCCAGCACCATGCCTTCGGATACGCCGAATTTCATTTTGCGGGGTTTGAGGTTCGCGCACACCAGAACCTGGCGTCCGACGAGTTTTTCGGGGGCGTAGGCGGCTTTGATGCCGGCAATGATCTGGCGGGTTTCACCGCTTCCGATGTCCACCTGCAGACGCAAAAGTTTGTCGGCCTCTTTGATCTCTTCCGCCGCCACGATGGTGGCGATGCGAAGGTCCACTTTCATAAACTCTTCAAAGTCAATCAGGGCGGGTTTTTCGCCAGCGGCAGAAGGGGCTGCGGGAGGAGTGACCGCCGTGGGAGCCGCCCCTGGGGCGGCGGTCGTTGTTTTTTTCTGAGCGCTGAGTTTTTCGTTCAAGGCCCGGCTTTCCTCCACCATGGCTTTGACTTTGTCAGCCTCAATCCGGCTGGCCAAATGTTCATAGTCTTGAATGCCAGTGCCGAGAAGAATTTTCTGCGCATCCGCCCAGGCGTAGGGTTTTTCCCCAAAGAGCTTTTCCACCTTGGCCGTGTAATAAGGCAGGATGGGCTTCAGATAAATGCTGAGAATGCGGAAGACATTCAAAGTCGTGGTGAGCACCTGCTTGGTGGCCACGGGATCAGAGTCCAGGGTTTTCCAAGGCGCTTTTTCGTCAAAGTACTGATTGGCTTTATCGGCCAAGGCGCGGATTTCGTTGGTGGCCTTGACAAAGTCCCGGGCCTCAAAATGCTTGGCAATGTCCTCGCTTTTACTTTGCGCAAAACGGATAAGGTCTTCTCCTGGCGCATCCGGCGCACTCATCAGACCGTCCATTTTCTTTTTCAACATCTGGGCGCCGCGGGAGGCGAGGTTGGTGATTTTTCCCACAAGGTCGGAGTTCACGCGGGTGACAAAGTCTTCCAGATTCAAGTCAATATCTTCGGCACTGCCGTTGAGCTTGGTTGCGTAGTAATAGCGCAGGGACTCGGGGTTTAAGTGGTTCAGATAAGTTCTTGCGGCAATAAAGGTGCCCTTGGATTTGGACATCTTTTCGCCATTGACCATCAAGTGGCCGTGCACAAAGACCTGGTTGGGGGCTTTAAAGTCCGCGGCTTTTAAAAAGGCCGGCCAGAAGATCGTGTGGAAGCGGGCAATGTCTTTTCCGATAAAATGATAAATTTCCCGCGAAGGGTCTTGCCACAAATCCGTCAGCGTCTTGCCATGGGATTTCGCCCACTGATCCGTGGTGGACATATAACCCATGGGGGCGTCCACCCACACGTAAAAGAATTTTTTATTGTTGGTGCCGGGAATCGCAAAGCCGAAATAAGGCTCGTCCCGGGAAATATCCAGATCATGCAGATCCTCGTTAAACCACTCCAGCATTTTTTTACTGATATCCGGAGCGCAGTGCTGGGGGATCCACTCGGAAAGATATTTTTTAAAATCGTTCAGTTTAAAGAAAATGCTCTCGCTGTCTTTGAGCACCGGGGTGGTGCCGCATAAAGAGCAGTGCACGTCTTTCATGTCCGCCGGGGAATAGGTGGCGCCGCAGACATCACAGGAATCCCCGTACTGTTCCTTGGCCCCGCAATTGGGACAGGTGCCTTTCACAAAGCGGTCCGGCAAAAACATTTTATCGAAATTGCAGTAAAGCTGCTGGATCGTGCGGGTGACGATGTGCTGCCCTTCCTGGAATTTCTTGTAAAAATACTCAATCAAAACCCGGTTTTCTTCGGAGTTGGTGGAGCCATAGTGGGCGAATTCCACCTGAAAATCGCGGAAGTCCGTGGTGTGTTCACGGTAACTTTGCGCAATCAGCTCTTCGGGGGTGATGCCCAGTTCCCGGGCCTTGACCATAATGGGGGTGCCGTGGGTGTCATCGGCGCAAATGTAAAGGCACTCATGGCCCCTCATATTTTGGAAGCGGTTCCAAAAATCCGCCTGCAGGTACTCAACCAGGTGGCCCAGGTGGATGTACCCGTTGGCGTAGGGGAGGGCCGTGGTCATCAGGATTTTGCGTTTTGGATGATTGATTGCGGCAGTCTCGCTCAAAATTTCCTCCCCAGGGTGTGTTTCATTCTTTTTTTAGGTTCTAGTGGGTGCTCTGATTTTTGGCCTGTTTGAACTCCACCACGCCGGAATCCATGTGGTAGAGGGCCGTCTGGATTTTTACCTCACCCGAGTTCACGGCGTCACGCACGATTTGACTGCGCGTGATCAAATCTTTGGCCACGCCCTCGGTATTGGCCCAGCTCTCCACGGCATTTTTTGGAGAATGCGGTTTGCCGGCGAAGCTCTGCAGGTGCGGTTGTAAGTCGTGAACCAGGCTGTTCAGCCAAGGGCTCCCTGCGTCAGAGCCATTCATGGTCTCCAAAGTGGCAGCCACAGCCCCGCAGGACTCATGCCCCATCACCAGAATCAGGTTGCTGCCCAGGTGTTCCAGGCCATACTCGATGCTGGCGATGGCGGAAAAATCCAGGGCCTCTCCGGCGGTGCGGATCACAAAGATCTCTCCGAGTTTCTGGTCAAACAAAACTTCCGGGGGCGTGCGGGAGTCACTGCAGGACAGAACAATCGTGTGGGGTTTTTGTCCCGACAGGAGGCGGGCGCGGTCTTTGGCGGTGTCGCCGTCTTTGCGCAAATGATGGGTGACAAAGCGTTGGTTGCCGTTTTTGAGCCAGGTCAGGGCTTTCTCCGAGGGCACCTCCCCGCGCGGAGCCTGGTGGGCGTGGGCGACGGCGGTTTTCAAACTGGCCGCTTCTTTGGCCGCCTCATGGGCGACGGCATCCGGTCCGACAGAGGCCGGAGCGGGAGTGATGGCAGCGGGGGCCGGAGCTGGACTTTTTGCGGTCTCTTCATGGGTGACTTTGTCGCTCGCGCAGGCGCTGAAGCAGATTGTGAAAAAAGCGGCTAGTAAAATTCTCATATAAATTTCCTTCCCAGGTAAAGCGGAGTAATATTGAGAGGTCATACTAACGTCATTTTATTCAAAAAAAAAGGAGCCTTTGTGAGCATTCCCCTTCTGTCTTCTGAGGACATCCTGAAAAAGCTAGAGCTTTACTCCTACGAACAGCAAAAAACTTATCTGGCGATGTATTCCTCCTGGTACGGCGGCATCACGACCGATCCCTCTTTGATGATGATTCCCGTGGATGACCATATGGTGCACCGGGGAGACGGGGTTTTTGAGGCCATGAAGTATGTGAACGGCAAAGTCTATCTTTTGCAGGAGCACCTGGATCGCATGGAGACCTCGGCAAAACAGATTGGCATGGAATGGCCGATCTCCCGGGCCCAACTCACCGAAATCCTTTTTGAAGTCGTGCGGGTGGCAAAGGCTTCCGCCGCGATCCTGCGGCTTTTTATGTCCCGGGGCCCGGGGGGCTTTACCGCCAATCCCTATGATTCCGTGGGGCCACAAGTGTATTGCATTGTGACTCAGTTCAAACCTCTGTCCGAGGCGAAGTACACGGAAGGGGCCAAGATCGGGCGCAGTGCGATTGGTCCCAAAGACCCTTTCTTTGCCACGATCAAGTCCTGCAATTACCTGCCGAATGTGCTAATGAAAAAAGAAGCCGTGGACCGCAAATTGGATTTCACCGTGGGCTTTGACCCGGATGGTGCTGTGACGGAGGGAAGCACCGAAAATATCATTGTCGTGAACCAGCACAATGAACTGGTGCGCCCGCCGCTGAAGCAGATTCTCCGAGGCACCACCATGATGCGGGTTTTGCATTTGGCCAAGGATCTGGTGGCGCAAAAACAGCTGCACGGGATTTCGGAGAAGTTACTGACTGAAAAAGACATCCTGTCCGCCAAAGAGGTGATGATGGTCGGCACGACCCTGGATGTGCTTCCCGTGACGGAATTTGAGGGACAGAAAATCGGGGAGGGCAAGGCCGGCTTTATCGCGCAAACCTTGCGGCGGTATCTGGTGGCGGACCAGGCTTAAACTTCCAACTGGATCTTCTCGAGCAACTCAGGGTCCCTCAGGACCAGTTCGCCCCCCTTGGCGATGGCAGTAAGGGGGCTTTCTGCCACGCGCACTTCCAGACGGACTTCGTTTTGGATGCGTAAATCCAGATTGCGGATCAAAGCGCCCCCTCCAGCCAAAGTAATGCCGTTTTCAATGATGTCGGAAACCAGTTCTGGCGGAGTGTTTTCCAGGGCGCGGTGAATGGCATCGATGATTTCCTGAATGCCGTCATTCATGGCAAGGCCCACATCCTCGGAAGAGACCTCAATGGATTTGGAAAGGCCCGAATTCAAATCCCGTCCTGACACTCGTGCGGTGTGAATGTCTTTTTTGGGAACCGCGGTGCCGATGGAGACCTTCAGGTACTCGGCGGTGGACTCGGGAATGACCAGGCCCTTATAGCGTTTAAAATACTCCACGATGGCCTCATCCAGGCGGTGGCCGCCGATGCGCACGGCCTGGCAGTAAACAATGTCGGCCAGGGCGATCACGGCGACTTCGGTGGTGCCCCCGCCGATATCAATGACCATATTGCCTTTGGCGGCCTTGACCGGAAGGCCCGCGCCGATGGCGGCGGCCATGGGTTCATCAATCAAAAAGACCTGTTTGGCGCCGGCGGACTTGCAGGCCTCCACCACCGCGCGCTTTTCCACATCGGTGACGCCGTAGGGGAGCGAGACAATCACGCGGGGCCGGGAGAAGGCGGACTTCACGCCGGGTTTGCTGAGAAAGTGGCGGAGCATGGACTGGGTGGTTTCAAAATCCGCAATCACGCCATCGCGGATGGGTTTTTGCGCGATGATGTTGCCGGGGGTTTTTGCCAGCATTTCTTGGGCTTCGATGCCGACGCCGAGGACTTTCTTTTTGCCATGATTGGGTTGGGTGTAGGCGATGAGGGAGGGTTCGTTAAGGATGATCCCCTTCCCCCGGGCGGCGATCAGGGTGTTGGCCGTTCCCAGATCGACGTAGATATCAGCGGCCACATTCGAGTCGGATTTGGTCAGCCAAGAAAAAAGCTCCATATTTTTAAAAAAGTCCTTTGCTGGAATCAAAGGGGAAGGTCACCGTCCCCGAAATGTAGGAATAAGAATCCTTCAAATTAAAGCCGGCTTCAAGGCCGAAAAACATTTTTGGGATATCGGGGTGTTTGTACTCAGTCCCCAAAACAGCCTGGGTGCCGGTGTAGTTGCGCTCTTTGGTATTGGTGACGTTCACGGACACGGCGGCATAGGGTGTGAATAAACCGTTTTCGGTGTTCACTTTTTTGCTGAACAGGGGCGCCAGTTGCAGAGTCAGGTAATTCTCACTGGACTTTCGGGCAAAGAACCCGCCCACGCGAAAGCCAATGCCGGGTTGGTTCTCCACATCCGGAAAGGGCACGTACTTGAGGCTTGCGCCGACGGTAAAATCAATAATCCCGGCCCCCAGCCACAGGCGGGTGGAGGCAGAGTCTGAAAGAGGGGCATCAAAAAAGCCGCTGACATTGGTGCCTCCGCCTTCATTGGTGAGGAACTGGGGTTCAAAACCCACTTGGTAGTTATTGGCCGCGGGAAGTTCCGTCGATTCACTGATGGTCAAATAAGCCAGGGCCGAAGAGGACATAAGCAGCGTGCTGAAGAGAAGTGCGATGGATCTCATGGGGGGCTCCCTTTCTGGTTCTGGGGAAATGTTAGCGACTCGACTTATGTTTGACAAGATATTGAAGTGTTGGGAGTTTTAAATAATGCTGACCAAATTACCCCTCAGTCTCGTTGTTGTGACCTTAAACGAAGAAGCAAATATTGAAAGATGTTTGAAATCGGTGCCCTTTGCCTCGGATTTTGTGGTGGTGGATAGCTTTTCCACGGATCGCACCGTCGAGATTGCCCAAAACTTGGGCGCCAGCGTCTATCAGGAGGCCTGGCGGGGTTACGGGCCGCAGAAGGCTTTGGCGGTGAGCAAGGCCAAATATGATTGGATTTTATCCCTCGATGCGGATGAGGCCCTAAGCCCCGAGTTGCAGGCGGAGCTGCTGGCGAGGTTTGCCACGTTGAAGCCGGAGGTCGGGTATGAGTTTCCGCGGCGGAGTTTTCATCTGGGGCGTTGGATCGGGCATGGGGGATGGTATCCGGATGCCCAGTTGCGCTTGTTTCACCGTCAATATTCCCAGTGGTCCGAGGATATCTTGCATGAAAAAGTTCAAGTGAAATCTAAGGAGCGCTTCCAGGCGGACCTCTTGCACTGGGTGTTTGACAGTCTGAGCGATCAAGTCGTGACCAATGATAAGTACTCCACTTTGGGGGCGCAGAATCTGGCCCGGCGGGGGCAGGGGTTTTCGCTGTTCAAGCTTCTCTTTAAGCCTTGGACGAAGTTTATGGAGTGTTATTTTTTAAAGCGGGGCTTTTTGGACGGGCTTCCGGGTTTTGTGATTGCGGTGAGTGCGGCGTATTCCATCTTTTTACGCCATGCCAAGCTCTGGGAGTTGCAAATGAAAAAGGGGGCTTCGTCTTGAAAACTTTAAGTGCTGCTTTAGCTTTTGCGGGTTTTGCGTTTTGTGGCGTCGGGGTCTTGGCGGCTCCGAAGTACCCGGTGGTGGTGGAGCTTCATGGCCCGGTGGAGTGGACCAATAAGGGAGGGGAGTCGGGGCGCTTAAAACCCAAGCAGGTTTTGATTGAAAAAGCGGGCTTACAGACGGGCGAGGGCGGAGACCTTGTGGTGCAGCTGGATGCTCACCGGGAGTTCAGGCTTTTGCCGAAGTCCCAGGTGCAACTGCCGGCGATCAGTTGGGAAACGGGCGAGGCTCCGGTGGTGATTTTAAAGTCCGGGTCTTTGCGTTGGCGGGAGACGCCGGGGCGCAAGTACAATATCGCGCTTCGTTCGGATCTGTTTGAGTTTATCAGCCCGGTGGGGGATTTTGTTTTTAGTTATGACCCGAAGACGGCGGTGGCGGAGGCCAAGGCGGTCGAGGGCTCTATGGAGTTTTCCGCCATGAACGCGGAGGACGTGGCGCTATTGACGGCGGGCCAGAAGGTGGTTTTTCAGGGCGTGCGTGAGGGGGAGGACATTGTTTACGATGTTCTTTTGAAGGGGAAGAAGATCCCCCGGGGCAAGCTGGGATTGGTGGAGCCTTTGTCGGCGGAGGAGAAGCGGCGTTATTCCAAGGCAGAGGCCGAGAAGCAGGCCCGGACGCGCCGGAAAAAAGCGGCGGCGGAAAAAAAGGCGAGCGAGCCTGCGCCGGATCCCAAGGCGATTTGCCAAAAGCCCCAGGGGCGCCTCAACCAATGTGTGTGGTTGTGCGAACAAAACCCCAAAACCGAAAAAAAGCGCTGCCGTTTGGAGCTTCCCGAGGTGCGTTGCTTGCGCCGGCGTTGCAACGCCAATGGCGAGTGGGCCGAGGAGAGCGTGATGACGGGCGAAAAGGCACAGGCACTGTGCGGGGTTCAGCCCCTGGTGAAGGACTGCGATTACTAGGTGCGCGGAGGGCCTTCCAGGCTCGAAGATTTTTCCTCGAACTTTTCCCGGAGCGAAAGTCTAGTTTTAGCAATATCTTGTAAAATCAATACGTTGCGAAGCTCGTCAGATCAATCCTTAGGCAGTTTTCGGCGCATAATTTTATTTGCACTTTAATCGGCGACGTCTTATAAAGATGAACTCTTTGTGGTGGCTGTAGCTCAGCTGGTTAGAGCATCGGATTGTGATTCCGAGGGTCGCGGGTTCAAGTCCCGTTAGCCACCCCAATTTTCCCTTTCTTTTTACTCCCTGAAAGTCGGCTCTTATCGGGTTCTCCTCCTTGAACTGGAATGACGTTCAACCATTGATTGATATATATTTTGTGCGGCGTTTTTGTCTTAGTACTCAAACCAATCGATATTAAAGCATCTTACAACTTCGCTGTCAGATGGTCCGCTGATGGAGTGAATTTGTTCAATAATTCCTGGAAGCATAAGTCGTATTTTTTCGGCGGCTTCCGCAGATAGAGCCATTGGTTGAGTAAAAAATAAATCTTCATCTCGTCGTAGCTCCATGGACTGAAATCCCTTAATACGCCAATTTTGATGATGTTTAACCACAAATGGAGAATCTTTTCCTATGTGCGTGCGATATGCACCATAAGTCAGTTTATTGTTTTTAATTACGCAAAGATTTTTTTCCAATAAAAAATTAACCACATTATTTACGGTACTCAAGGGTAAATTAAGTCTTTCGCTTAACATTTTTGCATTGGTCATTTCAGGCAACGCACTTAAAATTCTCATCGCGGAATACATCCAACTAGAGTAAAATTGCATTTTTTCTTCATCTGTAAGCTGCCGATCTTTTTGAAGTCTGTTTTGCAGCTGTGAACCATTATGCTGTTCGCGATCTAATTTTTTTTCTAGTATTTTTTTTAACTTAAAACCGCCAGCTCTCTGATGCTCAATCAACAGTAGGAAATATTCAGATTCTTTTTCATTCAGTCCCAAATACTCAGTAAATTCAGCGGCCGTTTCTAAACTAAATTGCTTATCGGATTTAAGAACTTGACTTAGGAGTGTTGTTGATACGCGTAAAAATTCAGACATTCTTTTGATTTGCCCTCTGCCACCTTTGGGTTGTTCTTTAATCCAATCATTTACGAATTTTTTGTAGTCACGATATTCAAACACTTTCATATAATTATAATAAGTTAGGAGATGAATAATAACCAAATGGTTATCATTAAGCACTAACATTTACTAACTAAATCTAGATAAAAGTCCAAGGCTTAGCTAAAAATAACCTCACAACAAAGACATAAGTCTAAAACAAAAAACGAAGGAGTTTTTATGAAAAAAATTATTTTAATAATCGCGACAAGTATTTTATCACAAGCAGCACTTGCTTCCGAACTTTATTGTGGAGCTAATGTTGAGCAAAATTTGGGATCACAAATTTATAATAAACTTGTTTTCTGGGAAAAAATGGACACATCTAAATCGACTGTTAGATTTTTATTAGCGGATGGTACACTTGTTAAATCAGATGATCTAACACCAGCTTTACTCGATAAAGTTGTAGATGGCACACTTGCAATAAGTATTTCATTTACCGAAAAGCGTCCGCAATTATTTTTAGGCAAAGTTAAACGCAATCAAAGTAATGGGATTCAGTTTGTTGATATGGCACTTTCAAGTTCATTGAATGACAATAGTCCAATGCTTATCGCAAATGGCGCATCACTTTTATGCCGTGAGATCTAATTACAACAGATGAAATAATACAGCCAGAGGTTTTTCTTCTGGCAGTTAATGAGGATTTTATGAAAAATATATTGTTATTGTTTCTATTCTTTTATTCACTTTCAAGTTTTGCTATTCAAGAAAATGCTTTAAATATCAATGGCGGCCTAGGTGTTTTTGGTAGTCGTGGTGTTTTTGGAATATCTGCGGACAAATTTCTAACTCAGAATCATGCTTTATCCTTTGCTGTTGGACTTGATTTTGTCGGCGCAACTAGTGCGATTGGCTATAAATATTTTAGCGAAAAAACAAACAACTCAAATACGATTTGGGATAAATGCTTTTTTCTCTTTGAATGTGATTCACATGCTTATATAGGGCCAAGTCTTCAGTACGCAAACGGGTCAACTCTAAAAATTACACAAGGAACTAATGAACGAGAATACAAGATAGATCCTAAATGGCTTGGGTTAATTAGTGTTGGCTTTAGAGATATTTTCAAAAACAATATGACTCTTGATGCTGAAATTTCATATCGAAGCATCATTACTGGTGGAAAAGCAACTCAAACAGTTGGAACTGTTGCTGATGACACCAAGTCTATTGAAATGGGCTACCGAGCAGTAGGAATTAACGTAGGTATTGGATATTTGTTTTAGTCATTCGCCGTTGCACCGCTTATTGCATATAGAATTAGGAAATTATGAAACCAAATCAATTGCTTCTCATACTGCTAGCCATGCTATTTTTATCTGCTTGTCAAATAGATAGACAGGGCAATTCCGCTCCTAATATGAATACAAAAAACACCATGCAGGGGCCAAGTGACGGCGGCGGCGGAGATACCTGTAACGGAAAAATGATTGAAAGTTATAAAGTAGATGTAACATCATTGGATGAATTTAAAGAATTCATCCAACCGATCTTAAGCAGAACAACAGTAAAACAAGATAACAAAAATAACGGAACACCTTTCCTGCTTACTCCAACACTTAAAAACTGGTACATTATTGATTGCAAGCTTCAAGATATTCCTAAAGAAAGAAAAGGTCTTTATCTTGAAACTTATCAAACAGCTATTCATACAAGCCGCGAAATATTTATTGATTCAAGTTCATATAATAAAATGGCAAAAGAAGAAAAAGCAAAACTACTTCTGCACGAAATGATCATGAGTTATTACCTTATGAAGTACTTAAGCTTAGAAGATATTTGTAAAATGTCTAACACTTGCTCGGGAGATTTTACCATTGTTAGCAAATGGAAAATGTTTAAACCAGAAACTTATCGCCCACTCAATGCTGAAGACCATCAAAAAATTAGAAATGTTACGGCATGGCTTTGGACTCAAAAAGATGCACTAACTGCAGAAAACTTTGGTAACGTCTTAAAAAATAATGACTTCGACAAAAGATTTGAAATCACCTCAGATGTCGAAAATACTGAGAATAAAGAATTCGAAATTGATATTCAAACTTTATTAAGAATGTTTAAAAAATACCAATGGACTAATTCTTTTCCAAAATATTGCCAGTTTAATGCGGAAACAAATTTAAGTTCTTCAAACTGCCAAACGGAAATTATTTCGGATATTAGAGATTACAGTGTTACTGATACTGTAAAAGTAAAACAGTTATATCTTAAAATTAAAATAACTCGAAATTCAGATCAAAAAATATTCGAGCAAGAGTTTTCTTACCCTCTAACATCAGAATCTCAAAAAATTAAATTGTATATGAACAAAATTGGTTCTTTTTTGAGTGCGGCACCTTTCGGAATGACAGGTAATTGGCCTACACAATACGGCGTAAAAGCTGTTGAAGGATTAAAGTCGCAAATGTTGTTTTTTATGTTGAACTTAAGCGATAAGGAAAATCCTCAGATTTACCAAATGATATTTCAAAATTACGTTTGGTATTCATTCGAGGATGAAATTGTAAAAAAAGATGGTGCGACTTATAAAGAAACCTGCGGATACACAAATATACTAAATGACGAGTCAGAAAACTTGTTTGTTGAAAATGAATTACCATTCGCTTTTAAGTCATTTATGCAGGGTAAAACTTGTATTAAATCACAAATGGTCATTGAAAATTGAACAGTCTTTGTCAAAGGTCCAATCTTTTGAAGAGTGGTGGAATCAACTTTAAGTAGCGGAAGGGACCTCTTCGCGCAGTTTCGCAGTCACGTTGGAAATACAAACTGGCTAAATAATTAGGACAAGCTCAAGTTCCACCTCTTGCTTTTTGATAGCCATTGCTCACCAAGAGATCTGCGACTTGTTGCGAATTAGCCCCGAGTTTGCAGGCCGATTGATGGGGAACATGTCCACCCTCTATGCCTTCTTTCAGGAACGTCCGGAGAGTGCGGAAAAGATCTCGGCCATGGCCGGAACTCGGAAAGCGTGGAAAGAGACAGTGCAGTCTTCAAAGATGCTTTGGTTTGATATGCCGACGGGGAATATATCACTTCGTGAAGTCTAGGAGTTTGTGATTCACCCGAACGTGATCAGATCTTTGCAGGTGGGGAAGTGTGTTTGTGTGAAGAAGTACCCCGAGGCTCGGGCGTATTTGGTGAAAGTTAATCCATAGGGTGTTTTTGGATATAAAATCTAAGTCGATGGTTTTTTCTGGTATTAGCTTTTGGTTTTGCCGTAACTATATGTAATTACATGAGAATGCTGTATTTTAGCGCATTTTTGTTTAAGTTTGATCTAACTTTAATAGTTAAAATATTAAAAATAGGACTAAAACAAACAATCAACCTTGCCGAAGTTTATTTTGGAGCTATAATTGATATTATGGATATGAAAAATAGAACCAAAATAAACGAACTCATCACAAACTGGGTTCCCGGCGCTGTCTATTCTGTGAAGTGGCTCAAAGAGAATGGCTACACGTATTCAAACTTACAGATCTACAAAAAGAGCGGATGGGTAAAGGCAATAGGCGCGGGGGCCCTTATAAAAGGCGGCGATGAGGTTGGATGGCCTGGAGCCGTTTGGGCACTGCAGGAACAACTAAAACTCCCATTGCATGTTGGCGGCAGAACTGCGATCGAGCAGGCCGGAAGCGCTCAATACCTTACGATGGGTAAAGAAAGAGTTTTTCTTATAGCCGAGCCTAAGACGAAGTTACCAACATGGTTCAAAAATAAAAAATGGGATGCAGAAATAGTATTTCTGCAGTCGTCGCTGTTTGATGAAGGTCTTAAGTCGTTATCAATCGCAGAGCAAGGTTTAATGTCTGTTGAGTTTGGCCGTTTAAAGCTCCTTTACTCTTCAAGAGAAAGAGCGATGCTGGAGTATTTAGATCAGGTCCCTGAAAGACATTCGTTTACAGAAGCGCACGAGATCATGGAAAACCTGCTCACTCTAAGACCGAAGCTTGTCCAAACATTGCTAGTTCATTGCACTTCAGTGAAAGCAAAAAGACTTTTTTTAGCAATGGCAGATAAAGTAAATCATCCGTGGCTCAAAAAGCTTGATCTGTCGAAAATCGATTTAGGAAGTGGAAGTCGTCAGCTTGTGAGCGGTGGAGAATTTGATAGTAAGTATAAGATCACGATAGGAAGTCCCCATGAGTAGAGAAAAATATGTATCCTACGTCGATTTGATGTTGAAAGTACTTCCTTACGTAGCGAAGGAAGAATGCTTCAGTCTAAAAGGTGGGTCCACCTTACATCACTGAATTAAAAGTAATTTTTATTTTTAAGGAGTCCGAATTGGGCGCTCCTAAATAGGCGATCCGTAGAGGATTTGAACTTCAGAGCGATGCCTTGCCAAGGCATCGCTCTATTGGCGCGGGGGGATTGGGCGCGGCGGTTTAGGAAACGGTAGTTCAATCCCCGATATTTTGGGCACTTGCACCCCAAGCAAGCGGTCGCAGCTTCGAACCGCCTTGGGAATTGCCATTCCTCGCACTGGACTTAAAATCCCGGGGCTCGAATAAGTTGCGGTTTTCAAAAAGCTATCTTAACCATCTGGACAGTTTACTCTTGTTTGTGTCAGAGATTTGCTTTTCTATAAACTTGTCTATTTCTCGAGGATCAGGCTGTCGTCTAACTGGCTCTATTATGAAGTCATATGTGTCGTAGTTTTTAGGATCTTCGAAAACAATTAATCCAATTCCAAATCTCATGCACTCGCTGGAAATTCTTTCGACCAAGTCCTCTGAGGGGGGTGAACTATTGTCTTTATGAATTGCGAGATAGAGAATGTAAAATTTTTTGTGTAAACCAGTCGAGTTAATTTGTTTCAGATCGCATTCTTCGGAATTCTGTCTTCAAATACAATCTGCAACTGACCAAGCATAGTTGGCCAGCCGGATTTACCACG